>OFHA01001061.1_pt1 | contig 20862 bp, 20 predicted proteins | sample 1521891 | NCBI WGS metagenome assembly OFHA01 (sample SAMEA3504089, study PRJEB24116) | mouse gut metagenome | biome: mouse gut; feature: mouse-associated habitat; material: faeces | place: Denmark | collected 2011
CCTGCCGCAGACAGAGTCGGGCAGCCTGAAAAGAGTATTATTTGTACCTACGGGCGCGATGCTTTCGCAGGTCAGTTTTAATGAGGGACAAAATGTGCCGGGGACCGCGCATGGGGTCGTAATCGAGCACGCTGGTGAAGCGCAGGCCGGTTAACGATCTGCAATCAGAAACAGAAAACGGAAAGGAGAATGACAGAATGGATTATTTCAACGCTTTCTGGGTAGGAGGACTGATCTGTGCGCTTGCACAGATCTTAATGGAAAAAACAAAAATGCTTCCGGGGAGGATCATGGTTACGCTTGTCTGCAGTGGAGCTGTGCTCGGAGCGTTTGGGATTTACGAGCCGCTGATGGAGTATGCCGGGGCAGGAGCGAGCGTGCCGTTGTTAGGATTTGGAAATCTGCTTTGGAAAGGGATGAGAGAAGCGATCGACCAGAACGGCTTTATCGGACTTTTTATGGGAGGATTTACGTCATGTGCGGTCGGCGTTTCTGCAGCGCTTGTACTTGGCTATCTTGCGTCGCTCATTTTCCAGCCAAAGATGCGTAAATAATGTATAGTTTGCGCTCTTATGGAGACAATATTTTTCATCCGGATATCGGATGACTATACCATAAGTAAAAAGGAGACAACAAAATGAAAAAATTAATGTTAGGATTTTTGACAGCATTGGCGCTGACCGTAGTTGTCGGATGTGGTACAACAAAGAATGACCAGAACAGCCAGACACCGAATAATGGTACCAGCCAGACTGATGATGGAACAGGCGATAACACAAATTCAGTGACAAATGGTACAGACAATGGAGGAAATGTTGTGGATGATGCGATCGACGGCGTGGAAGATATTGGAGATGATATCGTCGACGGTGTAGACGATATGACGGGAAACGATACCAACGGCACGAATGACACGAATGGTACGGCCAATGATACGACAGGAAACGGTACAGACGGTACGGATACTGGCACAGCCGGAAACGGTACGGCCGGTACGGATACTGGCGCAGCCGGAAACAACGCGGCAGATACTGACCATAATACGAACGGAACCGACGCAGCAGGCGCCGGTACAGATACTACAGGTACCGATAAGAACAAAGACAAGAACAGAGATAACAATCAGAAGGATCAGGCGGCAGGAAGAAGCAAAGCAGGCAGATCAGACAAATCAGGAAAATAATAAACAATCAGTGATCTGCTGCATGGCGGCCAGAGAATCAGGGAATGGTTCCGGCATACGGTTGCAGGACCTGTCCGTTACAGCGAAAAGCTGAAAACAAAGGAATGGTTTAGAGAACGAAACGGTTGCAAAACATAAACTGCATAGCGGCAAATACTATGCAGTTCATGTGGCAGCCAGATCTTTAGTTGTAAGTATAATAGGTATATCCGTAACTTCCGTCAGTGACGATGGAAGCGTTTCTTAAATCGATTGGCTTTTTGATTTTTAAATCTTTCTTTGGAATGGTGATTTTAAAATCTTTATAGCTTTGGTCGGCAACGTACAGATTTTTTCTGCTTTCTTTGTATACCGCGGCTGTGGAGCCTTTCGCCGTTTTTACTTTTACGTTCAGGTTTTTCAGGTATTCCGCGTAATGTCCGCAGTTGTTTACCATTCTGAATTTGATCGTCAGGTTTCCGGCGTTATCATAAGAAGCGCTGTATGCCTCCCAGCTCGCCTGTCCGTTCGGAATCTCGCTGTTTGTCAGCTTGGTGGCGGTGTATTTATTGTTTTTAACGGTAACGACGCATTTCAGTGTTTTTCCGTCTACGGCAGCGGTAATTGTACTTTTTCCGGCTTTTTTGGCGGTAACCTGTCCTTTGCTGTCTACAGAAGCGATGGCAGGCTTGCTGGATTTCCATTTCACAGAGCCGGTGTTGTCTTTGACGCTTAAGTTTTTGGAAAAACCGGCGGTCAGAGTCAGCGTGCTGTTGCTAATAACTGCTTCAGGGATTTCAGCTGCCACGGCAAACACGAATGCAGTTGGCGCGTCGAACGTGATGGATGCATGGTAATCGCCAGAAGCAAACCTGCCAGTATAACCGTTTACATATATGCCGCTGCCGTCGGTCGTCCAGGCAGTATCCGATTCGGTAATTCTGACAGAGTCTGTCTCCATATCTTCGCTGTTAAAGAGCATCATTGTGAATGAACAAGGCGCCATCGTACCGATGTACACAAAAACGTCTGTAGAGGAAACCGGAAGTGTAAAATCTTTTACAACCGGAACATCGGCGGCTGCGTTTTCCAGCGATTCAGACATGGTGATCGTTTTGAACTTTGCCTGTACGGAGATCGGGCTGACAGCTGCTGTGCCTGCACATAAGACAAATGCGAGCAGGAAACAAAGCATTTTTTTGATAGAACTTTTCATAATTTCTCCTTTCCGTAAATTCGGTGATTCTTTTGTAGATAATAATAGTATAGCGAATTCGATTCGCGGATGCAACAAATTTTTTACCAAATTATTACAGAGAATTTATGCAGTTTTTACAAATAAAAAATGCCATCCGTACGACAGCCTTCGGGTGTGTCGTATGGATGGCAGTAAAATCGTCAGAGGAACATTTATTCGTCCATGCTGTAATTAGGAGCTTCTTTCGTAATGTGAATATCGTGCGGATGGCTTTCTTTCAGGGATGCAGCGGAGATCTTAATAAATTTGCCGTTCTCGTGCAGCGTTTCGATGGTTGGACATCCGCAATATCCCATACCGGAACGGATACCGCCGATCAGCTGAAATACGGTGTCTTCCACAGAACCTTTATAGGCAACGCGTCCTTCCACGCCTTCCGGTACGAGTTTTTTTGCGTTTTCCTGGAAATAGCGGTCTTTGCTGCCGTTTTCCATAGCGGCAAGAGAACCCATACCACGATAGACCTTGTATTTTCTGCCCTGGAATAGTTCGAACGTACCGGGAGCTTCGTCACAGCCTGCAAAAATAGAACCCATCATACATACGTTTGCGCCGGCTGCAAGCGCTTTGGTCATGTCGCCGGAGTATTTTATGCCGCCGTCTGCGATGACTGGAATATTGTATGCTTTCGCAACCTGATAACAGTCCATAATAGCGCTAATCTGCGGTACGCCAATACCGGAAACGACACGGGTAGTACAGATGGAACCAGGACCGATGCCGACCTTGACACAGTCCGCGCCAGCTTCGATCAGCGCTTTTGCAGCTTCTCCGGTTGCGATATTTCCGGCAATCACCTGCAGGTCTGGATAAGCGGACTTGATATTTTGCACGGCTTCTAAAATATTTTTGGAGTGTCCGTGCGCGGAGTCTACGACAATTACATCCACATGCGCGTTCACCAGAGCTTCGACACGGTCCATCATGTTTGACGTAATGCCGACGCCGGCGCCGCAGAGCAGACGTCCCTGTTCATCTTTGGCAGAATCCGGATATTTGATCTGCTTTTCAATATCCTTAATGGTAATCAGCCCTTTTAAATTGTTGTCTTTGTCTACGATTGGGAGTTTTTCTTTTCTTGCTTTGGCAAGAATCTGCTTGGCCTGTTCCAGAGTGATTCCTTCCTGAGCGGTAATCAGGCCCTCAGAGGTCATGCAGTCTTTGATTTTTTTGGAATAATCGGTTTCAAACTTTAGGTCGCGGTTTGTAATAATACCGACCAGTTTGCCTTCGTTTGTGATCGGGACGCCGGAAATGCGGAATTTTGCCATAAGATCGTCAGCGTCTGCCAGAGTGTTGTCTTCGGAAAGTGAAAATGGATCTGTAATAACGCCGTTTTCCGAGCGTTTGACTTTGTCTACTTCTTCAGCCTGCGCTTCTACGGACATATTTTTATGAATAATACCAATGCCGCCCTGTCTGGCCATAGCAATCGCCATACGGTGCTCCGTAACCGTATCCATACTGGCGCTCATCATAGGAATGTTCAGTGAGATTTTATTTGTGAGCTTTGTGGACAAATCGATCATGTTTGGAGTTACTTCTGAGTAAGATGGGACTAACAGTACATCGTCAAATGTAATACCTTCGCCGATAATGGTTGCCATATGGGTATCCTCTCTTTCTTCGGGTGCGTTCCGATTCTTTGTATTAGTATGAATTTTTTGAATTTTATCAATTCTACAATAGGAAGATCGAAAAGTCAATGCACTCTTTCGAATTTTTATGCGAGGCAAAGGCCGGATTTCCTCCCGGTTTCATTTACGTGTTCTTACGGACTTTGCAGCGAGTGCAAAGTCCTGGTGTGAACAGTAACTGAATAGCAGCCAGATCACAACGATAACTGCAATTATGACTTGCACCAGGTACAAACACGTGATAAAATAATATCAGAATTGTGAAGTACAGGAAGTGCAGACGCTGGAGGCCGCCCTTGGACAGACAAACGAAAATCAGACAGGTGTGGGACAGTTTTATTTATTGTATGTCTTTATCCTGGAAATCTTCAAAATTCTATACCGTCATGCAGCTGCTGACCATGGTTTGTGCAGCGCTGGCCCCAGTCTTAATGACATGTAATACAAAGGAAATTCTGGATCTGCCTGGCTCTGTCCATACAGAGAATGCAGCGGAACAACTGATTTTACGGATAGGTATGCAGTTCCTGCTTGCGATAGTACAGCTTGTTGCCGCGAAAGCTGGAAGCTATGCCGCGGTTATGCAGCAAAGCATTCTAATGCATAATGTGGAGCTGGACATGGCCAGGACGGCGCTGGAAATGGAACTGGAGTATTTTGACAATTCCCGCTATTATGATGCGTTTGAGGCAGTAAAAAGAGACATTTATTCTGTGCCCGGAGCTGTTTTTAATGGAATATCGGTAATTAGCGTGGGAATATCGGTCTGCAGCTGCGCCATTCTGCTGGGAATGGTATCTCCGCTTTACACAGGTATGGTACTGGCAACATCTATACCGGCAGCTTTCTCAGAGCATACCTACACCAAAAAAATATACCTGTGGGGGCTGGAACATATCAGGGAAGAGCGAAAGATGCAGTATCTGTACAGAACGACTACAGAACGGGCCTATGCACAGGAAATCCGACTTTACGGGACCGGACAATATTTACTCGATAAGTACCAGCGTCTTTGGGATATGTATTTTTCCGAAAAAAGAACCGTGGCCAGGGCACGCGCGTTATGGAATCTGGGACTGTCTGTCCTGCCGGAATCACTATCTGCGGCAGCTATGGTACATATTGGGATAAAGATCATACATGGAGAACGTACGATTGGTGATTTTATTCTGTACAGCGGACTGTTAACCCAGCTGATAGCCGGACTGGGAAATCTTGTGAGCGCAGTCATGGAGCTGTATGAAAAAAAGCTCAAACTAAATCACTTCAGCGAATTTCAGGCAATGGCAAAAGAAAAAAAGAAAAACGGTACAAAAAAAATGGAATCACCAGTCACGATTGAATTCAGGAATGTCAGTTTCCGTTATCCGGACACAGAACAATATGTGCTCAAAGACATCAGTTTTTGCCTGCAGCAGGGGAAAAAACTGTGTATGGTTGGAGAAAACGGCGCTGGGAAAACTACCATACTAAAGCTGCTGATGCGCTTTTATGAACCGCAGGAGGGCCTGATACTGATCAATGACATACCAATCGGGGAATATGACAGGGAAAGCCTGTATCAGGCATTCAGCTGTTTTTTTCAAAAGGCGTGCAACTATGCGTTTCATCTCCAGGAAAATGTGCGCATCTCCCAGATTGGGTATGACGAAGAGACAGCGAAAAAAAGACAGGAAGAAGCGCTGCGTAAGGCAGGAGCAGATACTTTGCTTAAAAAACTGAAAAATGGCACGCAGACCTATCTGTCCCGTGCATATAGTGAGGACGGGATCGAGCTTTCCGGCGGACAGAATCAAAAGATCGCTCTGGCACGTATGTTCTATCGGGATGCGCCGGTGCTGGTGCTGGATGAGCCAACAGCAGATCTGGATCCGCAGGGAGAGCATGAACTGTTTCACACGCTTGCGGAAGAATGCAGAGAAACGTCCATCCTGTTTGTATCGCACCGACTGGCAAATGTATTTCTGGCTGATGAAATACTTGTAATGGAAGATGGACACATACTGGCACGAGGCAGGCATGAAGATCTGCTGCAGGACTGCGTTCTGTACCGGAGGCTGTTCCATTATCAGGCGGATAAGTACCGGAGGCGGGGTGAGTATGAAAATAGCAGTAATCGATGATGGGATCTGTCTGAACACTGCCTTCTACGTAAAACGGCTGCTGTTTGATATGGAATATATGGACGAGAAGATCCAAAAGCGAATATCTCCGACGCTGCCAGATTCTCACGGAACGATCGTAGGAGATATCATCCAGTCATATGAAGAAACGGTTTGTATTGGAAGTGTAAAGACCGTCTGGCATGAGACCGGAGGCTCGCCGCAGGCGCTTGCAGCAGCGATCATGTGGTGTGCAGATTATGGTGTGGATGTGATCCATATGAGTCTTGGAACTATGGAATGGCAGGATTTTATTGTCATAGACCATGCGGTCCGGACGGTTTCCCCTCAAATTTCCCTGATCGCTGCAGGAGAAAATTTCGGCCAGTTTTCTGCGCCGGCATCACTGCCGTCTGTATGGTCTGTTTCATCGTTTCGGCTGAAGAAACGGCTCCATGTCATGAAAAAGGAGACCGGCGCATATGATATCTGTGCAGATTTAAAGATACCGGATAAGCTCAGGCAAAAATACGGGCTGCATATGGGATGGTCAAACAGTTATCAGGCTGCCGCAGTCACAGGATGTCTGGCCAGAGAAAATCTGTTTTCAGGCGCATCGGATAATACGAAACGGCTGCAGTCTGTTCTGAAACAATATACAGAAAAAAGAAATGCAGATGATATTTTTCCCCGCCGGATTTCCTCCTGTGAGGAAGACGAAAAAGAAATATTTCAAATTCCGGTTGTCTGGGTCAGATATGAAAATGGAAGAAAATACGTGTCCCGCGATGTGGTTTCTTTTCTGAATTTTTTTCACAATCTCGGTTATTATGCCGTCAGTCTGCAGGATATACAGCCGGATGACAGCGTCAGGCGGAGCTTTTTTGAAAATTATTGCATTAAAATCAGGAAAGAAGATATTGAGAAACTGTTAACCTGTTATTTGTGCGACATTTTAATCGTATTTTCAGAAAAAGAACCATTGGACGGGGCAGATTCTTTACTGGCAGCTTCAGAACAGAGACTGGAATTTTATGATCTGCAGGAAAAGACGCTGCTATCGGTGCAGCAGATCAGACCTAACGAAAACTGGGCGTATCCTGCCGGAAATATGATTCTTGCAGGGTATCTGGGTGAAATCCACAAACAGGGGGAGGAGAGTTCAACATGAAAACAACGCATAATAAAAGAAAGATCCAAAAACTGGCAGTACTGACAGGCATAACCATAGTACTGGCATGCCTGTCTCTTTCCTGCGGCAGCAGGAAGGAAAACAAACTTTCCTTATATATAAATGAATACCAGAAGAGCTATTATAAAGAAGGAATCGAAGAGTTCCGGGAGACTTACCCGGACGTGGAGCTGGAGCTTGTAACACTTGGAATGACGGAACCGCTCAGCAGTGTACAAAAAGTGAAAACAGAGATGATGGCCGGCGAGGGGCCGGATCTGCTGCTGTTTTCCAGTCTTGGCATCGATGACGTGAACAAATATATGGCTGCGGGCGCGTACGCGCCCCTGGATGAATATATGGCTGCAGATAAGGAGTGGGACAGCGACGCATATGTATCCAAAGTTATGGAGGGCGGTCAGTTCAACGGCAAACAGTATGTGATGCCGCTAAATTATTCTGTACAGGTCATACTGTCATCCCAGGAGGCCTTGGAGGAAGCGGGCTTTGACATAGCAGCCTGTACAGATATGCTGTCAATTATGCAGCAGATTTCGGCTCTGTATGAAACGGATTATAAGTATCAGATTCTGGCCGACTGTTCCATGTTTATCTTTTTCCCGCAACAGTTAAAAGGTGAGTTTATGGATTATGCTACCGGAAAGATCGGAACAGACCGGAAGGAACTGAGAGCGGCCTGCGACGCATACCAGAATATATTTTATGAGGACAGCCATGCAGATTCCCTGTTGGATCAGGGATATTACAGCCGGGGGACATCGATACTGGACCGCAAGGCTTACATCGCAGCAATGAGCGGCGGACTTACAGTCTCTTTACAGCAGGTCGCTGCCATATCCGCAAAGGAAACGCCGGTCCTGATACCGATTACCAAAGGGGACGGAAAGCCAATTGCACAGATTCGTGAATATGCCGGGATTCGTGCCAATAGTGAGAACAAAGAAAACGCATGGAACATGCTGCGTATTTTAATGAGTGAGAATATGCAGACACAGATGGCGGGCGCCTATAATGCAGCACCTGTTTTTAAATCGGCAATCGATGCACAGATACAGGAGAGCATCGAAGAAGCCGTGAGCGACGGCGCAAAAGAAGGGGTTGAGACCGGACCGATCGATGAGCAGCTGAAGGAAAAATATCTGGATTATCTGAAAAATCCAGGAACTGCAATGTTTCCCAATGATCTTTCCCGTAAATTTATCGAACGGATGCTTCCTTATCTGGAGGGTGAAGGCGAATATGAAGACTGCCTGAAAGAATTTGAGAATTATGCGGGTATTTATCTGACCGAATAGTCAGGAATAGAAAGGGGATCGGAAGAATGCGTGTGAAAATCAGGAAAAAGATCATACGCTGCATCAGTCTCATTTTGCTGCTGTTTTTGATTATTTGTACCGTGATTGCAACCAGAAACCAGCGGATGCAGCTCCCAAGGGTTGTAATAACAGTACCGCAGGCAGGGCGCGTGAATGGGCAGGAATATGACTGGGTAATTCCGGTTTCTGCCCTGCATCAGGAAGGAGATTCCTGGTATGGGTATGATGTAGATACCGTGGACGGACTGTTTGAGGAAGAACAGATCGTACATGATATCAGATTTATCGTGCTGGACATGGATGAATCCTATGCTGCAGTCAAAAAAAAGCCTTTTGATCTTAACATTATAACAGACAGCAGCCAGCCGCTGGAAGACGGCATGCGGGTGACAGAAGCCGGAGCAGGAGGATTGCAATGACATTAAAAAAGAAAGAAGCAAAAACCGGATGGATGCTGATCCTGCCGTTTCTGACAGGGTTTTTACTATTTTATATCATTCCGTTTGGAATCAGTGTGTACTATTCTTTTACATCCGGACTTGGCGGAAGTTCTTTTGCCGGATTTCAGAATTATGTGCAGGTATTTCACAGCTTTGCATTCCGGAAGGCAGCATATAATACGTTTCGATTTATGGGTCTTGGAATTCCACTGATCATGCTGCTCTCTCTTGGACTGGCTTTACTTATGTATGAAGGAGCGGGAAAAACAGCCGGATTTCAGCAGCTCTTTTTATATCCGATGCTGATTCCAATCGGAGCTTCTGTGATGTTTTTTCAGGTCATGCTGTCAGAATACGGCGTGCTAAACCATATCTGCCAGATATTCGGACTTCCCGTGCAGCAATGGCTGGAATCCGGGCATGCTTTTTATGTACTGCTGTTTTTATACATCTGGAAAAACTGCGGCTATAATATCGTACTCTTTACAACCGGACTTGCCGCAATTCCCAGGGAATACAGAGAAGCGGCCTGGATGGAAGGGGCTGGAAGGCTCCAGTATTTCCGCTGGATTGAGTGCCCGCTTCTTGCGCCATCTTTTTTATTTGTATTTGTAATGTCCATAGTTAATTCCTTCAAGTGCTATCGGGAAGCGTATCTGCTAAGTGGAAAATATCCGCACGACAGCATCTATATGCTGCAGCATTATATGAACAACAATTTTGAAAATCTGAATTACCAGCGGCTGTCGGTCGCCGCGCTGCTTGTATTTTCCGTGATTTTTTTACTGACTGCCTCATTATTTGCAGCCAGACAGTATACGGAAACAGATCCGACAGAACGCAGAGGTTATCGGGCAAAGCATAAAAAATAGCCGAATAGCAGTATGCAATAGTTCGTAAAGAAAGAGGGGGCAGTATGCTGACAGTGATCAGAAAAATGATTCTTCTGGTATGTACGGGAATCATACTTTTTCCAGTAGCTTATACAATTATGAATGTCTTTATGAGTACAGATGAAATTATGCAGTATTACAGTGGAATATGGATGGACAACGGCACATATGCTGTGTTTCATATTTTTCCAGATCAATGGTCACTGGAAAGTTTCTATAAAGTGCTTCTTGCATCGCCGGATTATCTGAGAAAATTCTGGAACTCTATAGGGCTTGCAGGTACTATCGTCATTGGACAGCTTATCATCTCGATACTGGCCGGCTATGGTTTTTCCAGGTTCCGGTTTGCAGGGCGCAATATCCTGTTTGTACTGGTCGTGATTATTATGATGATGCCTTATCAGGTGACACTTGTGAGCAATTATATTATGCTCGATCAGATGGGACTGATTGGAAGCTATGCCGCAGTCATACTTCCGGGGATCTTTTCATCTTTTGGCGTATTTTTAATGAAACAGATCATAGATGGAATCCCACCGGAGATCTTTGAGGCTGCGCGTCTGGATGGAGCCGGACAGATACATATACTGGCAGAGATCGTATTGCCGCTGGCAAAGGGAGGAATGGCGGCTTTGCTGATTTTAAACTTTGTGGACAACTGGAACATGGTAGAACAGCCGCTGGTATTCCTGAAAGATGAGAGAATGTATCCGCTGTCCGTGTTTCTTTCACAGTCATTTTCCAGCAGCGGAGGCGTGATTTTTGCCTGCGGTCTGCTCGCAATGCTGCCAGTGATGCTGCTGTATCTGTATTTTCAGGAAGAGCTGATTGAGGGAATCGCTATTTCCGGAATCCGTTAGAGAATCCCTGTCCTTTTCCGACAGCTTCGCAGACTTTTCTTCGTTTTACTTCCTTCTCTGACAAATCAGAGTATTCGTTATAAACTCCGATCTGTCAGAGAAGTCAGGAACGATTCGCTTATTTATTCAAACATCGGCGTAGACAAATATCTTTCTCCTGTATCCGGAAACACTGCCACAATATGTTTCCCTTTATTCTCCGGCCGATTCGCCAGCTCCGTTGCCGCCCAGAGCGCCGCGCCTGAGGAAATGCCAACCAGGATGCCTTCTGTTTTCGCTGCTTCACGGCCTTTTTCGAACGCATCTTCATTTTCCACTTTTATAATCTCATCATACACATTTGTATTCAGAGTATCCGGAACAAAACCAGCTCCAATTCCCTGAATCTTATGAGCGCCTGGTCTGCCCTCGGACAATACCGGAGAAGATGCCGGCTCTACTGCAACTACTTTGATATTTGGATTTTGTGATTTCAGATATTCTCCGGTACCAGTAATCGTACCGCCGGTGCCAATGCCCGCAACCAGAATATCGATATTCCCATCCAGATCCCGCCAGATCTCAGGTCCGGTCGTTTCCCGGTGCACCTGCGGATTCAGCTGATTCACAAACTGCCCCGGTATAAAGCTGCCCTTTATTTCCGCCGCAAGCTCATCTGCTTTTGCAATCGCCCCTTTCATCCCTTTTGCTCCGTCTGTCAGCACCAGCTCTGCGCCATATGCTTTCATCAGATTCCGTCGTTCCACACTCATTGTCTCCGGCATGGTAATAATGACGCGCAGTCCCAGTGCCGCAGCCATCGATGATAATCCGATTCCGGTATTTCCGCTCGTCGGTTCTATAATGACTGAGTCTTTATTGATTTTGCCGCTTTCCCATGCATCCAGCAGAATTTTTTTCGCAATGCGATCTTTCACGCTTCCTGCCGGATTAAAATATTCCAGCTTTGCAAAAATAACGGCCTGCAGACCATTGTTTTTATTGTAATTTGCAAGCTCCATAATCGGCGTTTCACCTGTCAGTTCCATGACATTTTTATATATTTTCATAAAGATATGTTTCCCTTTCCATAAGATTCTATTATTTGACTGCTTCAAATGCCTCTTTCAGATCTTCTATAATATCGTCAATATGCTCGATTCCGATCGACAGTCGTATCGTATTTGGCCGTATTCCCGCGCCAAGCAGCTCCTCTTCATTCATCTGAGAATGCGTTGTACCTGCCGGATGAATCACGAGCGATTTTGCATCCGCCACATTTGCAAGCAGCGAAAACAGCTCCAGATTGTCGATAAACTGTTTTGCTTTCTCTGCGCCTCCTTTGATTTCAAATGTGAAGATCGATCCTCCTCCATTTGGAAAATACTTTTGATACAGCTCCTGCTGTCCTGCATCTGTACTTACCGAAGGATGATGTACCGTCTCTACCTGCGGATGCTCATGCAAAAACTGCACAACCTTTAACGCATTTTCCACATGCCGCTCCACCCTTAAAGATAATGTCTCCAGTCCCTGCAGGAAGAAAAACGCATGAAACGGCGACAGCGTGGCTCCGGTATCCCGCAGCAAAATCGCACGTATTCTTGTCACAAACGCGGCCGCGCCGGCTGCTTTCGTAAAGCTGATTCCATGATAACCCGGAGTTGGCTCCGTAATATGCGCAAATTTACCGGACGCTTCCCAGTCAAACCTGCCGGAATCAATAATTACGCCTCCAATCGTAGTGCCATGCCCTCCGATAAACTTTGTCGCAGAATGAACGACGATATCCGCGCCATAAGAAATCGGACGTACCAGATATGGAGTCGCAAACGTGTTGTCGATCACAAGCGGTATCTGATGTTCATGCGCAATACGCGCAAGCGCTTCAATATCTGTGACATCGGAATTGGGATTACCCATTGTCTCTGCAAATATCGCTTTCGTATTTTCCCTGATCGCCATACGGATTTCCTTCTCCTCAGACGGATCCACGAAAGTTGTCGTAATTCCATACTGTATCAGTGTATGCTCCAGCAAATTATAAGTCCCGCCATAAATATTTTTCGCCGCTACAATATGATCTCCTGCAAGCGCCAGATTCTGAATCGTATAAGCTATCGCCGCTGCTCCGGATGCGACCGCCAGAGCAGCTACACCACCCTCCAGCTTTGCCATCCGCTGTTCAAAAACATCCTGTGTCGGATTCGTGAGTCTGCCATAAATATTTCCCGCATCTGTCAGGTTAAAACGAGCCTCCGCATGATCGCTGTTATGAAACACATAAGACGTTGTCTGATAGATCGGCACTGCCCTCGCATCCGTCGCCGAATCCGGCTGTTCCTGCCCTGCATGCAGCTGTAATGTCTCAAATTTAAATCCTCTGTCATTGTATGATTTTTTAGCCATGGTATCTCCTTTCAAATGCGGCGGTTTGTGCGCCTGTTCGATATAGTATCCTTTTTTCTGATGATCACAAGTATATTCCTGTTTTCCTATTATGTCAATATGAAAACTATATATTATTGTATTTATCCGCATATTTAAATACTCATTTCCTAAAAATACTCCCAAACCCAATTAGAAATATTTCGTAAAAATAAACTCATATAAAAAATGCACAAGAAACGTAAAAAACAACATTTCTCATGCATTGCAATACAAATTCAGATACTGTAATCCCCATCTTTCTGCAGTTTCCACCCCATCAGATCCGCCAGTGTAATATGATCGATCACTTCGTTCACAGCCTCGTTCATCTTTCGGTAAACGAGTACCGTGACACAGTCGTCGCTCTTCTCGCATCCGCCAATATCCGAATCCAGACATTCTACCGGAGCAAGACTTCCTTCTGTCAGCCGCAGTATCATTCCGACCGTATAATCCTCCGGCTGTCTGGTCAGCAGATATCCGCCCTGCGGCCCGCGCACGCTGCGCACATAACCAGCCTTATTTAATACCGCGATGATCTGTTCCAGATATTTATCTGATATTTCCTGCCTGGCTGCGATCTCCTTGATTCTGACCGGTGTTCCTGTATTATGCAGCGCCAGATCGAGCATCAGGCGAAGCGCATATCTTCCTTTTGTGGAAATCCTCATACCAATCCCTCCATACATAACCATACAATTCCTACTAAGAACATATGATACGATATCACCCGACGAAAATCAAGCAGTTTTTATCTTCCATCTCAAATCACTTTATGCTCCATCCATTTTCCGCTGAAAAACCGAATGGAAAAGAAAATACTCCGGCAAATCCAGTCGATGCACATCCCAAGCCAGACTCCTATCAGTCCCATGTCCATTTGTAATACAAAAAAATAAGACAATACCACACGGAAGATCCACATACTTAAAATACTGACGCTCATCGTATATTTCGCATCTCCCCCGCTGCGAAGCACCTGCGGCAGCGCAAAACTCAGCGCCCAGAAAAAAATACTAAAGATACAAAACAGCTGAATCACATCGATGCACATTCCCTTCGCTGCTTCCGTTAAATGATACGCCTGCGCCACAGCCGGAATGCTGACATATACAGCCAGATTCATCACTGCCAGACCGACAAAAGCGATATTCATCAGCAGCTTTGCATACCGTTTTGCCTGTTCCTTATCACCCGCGCCCAGACAGCGCCCGATCACCGGAATCACTGCCAGACCGATCGTGTTGCCCGGAATATTTGCCACCGTAGCCACCGTATTTGCCACCGCGTTCGCTGCAATTGCAGACGTGCCAAGCGTTGCTGTCAGACTGCTCACACAGAGTTTTCCAATCTGAAACATCCCGTTTTCCAGTCCGCTTGGAACGCCAATCACCAGTATGGGGCGTATCTGCCGCATCTCCGGTCTTAGATCCGACAGTTTTTCAATCCGGTAGGGATTGTCTGCTTTCTGCTGCTGCATCATCACCCATATCGCAGAAAAAATGCGGCCTGCCAGCGTAGCGACCGCCGCGCCGGTCACGCCCATGCGCAAACCGTAAATAAGCATTGCGTTTCCAAATATATTGATCACGTTCATTACAAGGCTGGCTTTCATACTGACTTTACTGTTGCCCTGTGCCCGAAACAAGGCGGCCCCTGCACTGTAGGCGCCCATAAACGGATAAGATACCGCACTGATCAGAAAATAAATCTGCGCATTTCCCATCACCTGATCATCGATACTGCCAAAAATAAATCGTAAAATACCCCGGCTCCCTATGACCGCTGCAATCATCGTAACCCCGGTACTAATCAGCAGTACGCTATACAGCTGCGCCGAACATTTTTTCATCTGCTTGTAGTTTTTCTGACCCATATACTGGCTGACAACAACCGCTCCGCCGGATGCCAGCGCAGACAGAATCTGGAAAATCAGCACGTTCAGCGTATCGACCAGACTCACGCTGGATACAGCCGCTTCACTTACGCTGGATACCATAAATGTATCCGCCAGCCCCATCGTTACTGCCAGAAACTGCTCCAGCAGCAGCGGCCAGATCAGTCTGGCCAGCTGCTGCTTTGTATAAAACACTTCTCTCTTTTCATCCTGCTCCATTGCCGCTTCTCTCCATGATAGCCGTTCTGCCTGCTTACCTATACCCTGCCTTTATATCACCGGATAATCCGCGATACCAAGCGCCATACAGATCAGGTAAAGTATCAGCAAATGCACCGGATAGACCAGATAAAAGAAATACTTAAGTTTCCATCCTCGTTTTCCATTGTAAAATCCAATCGGTATAAACGCAAGCGGTGCCGTAATTTCCCACAAAAACACAATGCACCCTGCTACTATCTGCCAGACCTTTTTCTTCCGGAACAAATAAATAACAACGATACACAGCACGCCTGTCGCCGCATAATCCGTCTTTAAAAAGCGCGCCGCAGCCATACCCGCCGCAATCATGCCTCCGGATAATACCGGCTTAAGCAGCTGCATATTGTTTAGATGCTCCTGCGCCCATTGCAGTCCCATAATCACTGCCAGACCGATAAACAACGTAAAAAACACATTCTGATAACCAGTTTCCAGCGGAACAGCGCTAAACAGCAGATCGAACGGCGCCTCTGATACAACCGCAAACAAAAACAGCCTGACCGCATATTTCATACGATTTCTGGTATGTTCAAGTCCTTCTGCCAGCAAGAAGCAGTAAATTGGAAACGCGATTCTGCCAATCAGACGCATGGTATAATAAACAGCAAACAACTGGCCGTTTTGTGTCATCCACTGCTCAACCTCCGCTACATTCGTACCATCCATATTTCCCAAGCCGCTGATTACCAGATATCTTCCTAAAATAGCCGCTGCAATATGATCGATAATCATCGTAATTACAGCAATCAGCTTCAATGTGCTGCCGCTGATCCCCCGTTTTTGAGTCAGCTGATTCACCTGTTCTTCCACAAAATTCCCTCCTGTCTGTATATTCTGTTTCTATTATAGCACACATTTCCCTGCACGAATTACTCATTAATAGCTGAAAAAAGCCCCCTATTTCCTCCTGTTCTGTAATATTTGCTCAAAAACCGTCTGACGCCGGATGCGGCGCCAGACGGTTTTTGCAGATCCATCTCTGATCCTATGCTACATAATGATACATAAAAATAAAATGACAAATGCTTCCAGCCATCACAAACAGATGAAAGATCTCGTGGGATCCAAAATATTTATGATTCTGATTGAAAATCGGCAGCTTTAACGCATAAATTACACCGCCAATCGTATAAATAATGCCGCCTGCCAGCAGCCATAAAAACGCCTGCTCCGGCAAAGTCCGTAATAACGTACCAAACACTGCCACACACACCCATCCCATTACGATATATATCACAGAAGAAAACCACTTCGGACACGTAATCCATAACGCTTTCACGATCATGCCAATAATCGCAATGCCCCATACGACCGTCAAAAGCGTATATCCCTGCCTTCCGCCCAGAACAATCAGGCAGACCGGCGTATAGGAACCCGCAATCAGGACAAAAATCATCATATGGTCTATTTTTCGGAATACTTTCAATATTTTATCCGGCGCCATAACGGAATGATACATGGTACTGGCCCCATACAATAAAATCATACTACACATAAAAATCCCCATCGCCACACAGCATCGAATACCAGAGTCCGCCCCAGCCTTAATCAACAACGGAACAGACGCAAATACCGCCAGCAGCATCCCGATAAAATGTGTAATTGCACTCCCCGGTTCCCGAATTGTAATTTCCATAAGTAATTCCTCCTTGCAGGTTTCTTTTTCTTTATTATGTAATATCAAATATTTTGTTATGTAGTATTGATTACTATGTATATTATCCTCTTTCCGTCCATTTGTCAAGAGGGCAAACCGCACATTTATATTTTTTACTGTATGCATATTTTCCCAAAACTGTTACACAATACAAATAGTAAAAACGTAAGATTTAGGAGCATTCAAAATGAACAGACAGTTAACTTCCTATTTTGCGGAAAATCAGCAGCTGATGGATCAGATATTTCATCCGGATTCCAGCTATGACCTGATCGTTCGTTCGTTTCACATTGCCGGGCGTCCTGCCTGCTTTTATATGATCGATGGTATGAATAAAGACGATATTCTCGAAAAAATCATGGATTCTCTTCTTTCTGTCACCATGGACAACATGCCGTCGGATGCAAAGACATTTTCCAGCCGGATGATTCCTTACGGCGAAGTGGAGCTTTACAGCGACCTGGAAGAGCTGACAACCGCTCTCTTGTCCGGCGTGCCGATTCTGATCATAGACGGCTACCGCCAGGCGCTTGCCATCGACTTTCGGACTTACCCTGCCAGAAGTATTGAAGAACCGTCCAAAGAAAAAGTACTGCGAGGTTCCAGGGACGGTTTCGTCGAAACGATCGTATTTAATACCGCTTTAATCCGGCGCAGAATCCGCAATCCGGATCTTGTGATGGAAATCGCTTCAGTCGGCAAAAGCTCCCGCACAGACGTTGTGCTTTCTTATATGCGGGAACGGGCAGACGCTCATTTTTTGGATCATATTCGCAAACGCCTGTCTGAAATTTCCATCGATGCCCTGACCATGAACTGCGAAAGCCTTGCGGAAACGCTCTGTCCGCACCACTGGCTGAATCCCTTTCCCAAATACAAATACACCGAGCGCCCGGACACTGCTGCCTCCGCCATTTTAGAAGGAAGCGTCGTACTGCTTGTGGACAATTCGCCTTCTGCGATTATACTGCCGACTACTTTATTTGAATTAACCGAAGAAGCGAACGATTATTATCTGCCTCCGGTCACTGGTACGTATCTGCGCCTGTCAAGGCTGCTGGTAAATATTACCGCACTGGTACTTACGCCAACCTGGCTGCTTTTTTTGCAATATCCGCAGTGGCTGCCGGACGCTCTGTCCTTTATCGATGTCAAAGACGAGGTTCACGTACCGATATTGCTGCAGCTGCTGATTCTGGAATTTGCCATAGACGGAATGAAGCTCGCCGCTATGAATACACCGGAAATGTTAAGCACTCCATTAAGCGTGATCGCCGGTATCGTACTTGGAGATTTTGCTTCCCAGTCCGGATGGTTTAATCCGGAAACAATGCTGTATATGGCGTTTGTGGCAATTGCAAACTATGCGCAGGCCAGCTATGAGCTTGGCTATGCTTTAAAGTTTATGCGTATCATACTGCTGACATGCACTGGTATTTTGGGAATTTATGGATACGCAGGCGGCATGCTGCTGTGTATCTGCGCAATTGCCGGAAATAAAACGCTGTCCGGCATCGGGTATTTATATCCGCTGTTTCCTTTTAACGGAAAAGAACTGGTCCGACGATTGTTTCGTGTAAGTCTGAGCGATGTACAAAAACGATAAAAATTCATCTTGACAATCTGCCATGCTTTCCTTTTTAATATAAAAATAGAGATCAAACACGCTCTGGGGAAGAAAGGAGAAGCGTATGAAAAAAACGGTCAGACTATTGCAAAAAATCTGCAGAGTTTTAGAACTGGTTGTCGCCATATTTGTGTTGCTTGGCATTATGACGGCTATTATCAGCCTTTTAAAAGACGATATCAGAATCTTTGAAGAGGTGCTGAACGATATGACTGCGTTCCGCCATTATCTGGAGAAAATTTTTGTACTTGTAATTGGTATTGAATTTTTGGAAATGCTCTGCCATCCAAATTCAGATAACGTAATCCAGGTACTGATTTTCCTTGTCGCACGCCATATGATCGTAGGCGAGACGACGCCATTCGAAGATTTCGTATCTGTATTAAGCATCGCCGTATTAATTGTTTTGCGTAAATATATGCATGGCAGTCAGAAAATCGATTCTGACGAAGACAGATCCTGAGAACCATTTGCGGATTGCCATCGCCCAGGCTCAAAGCTGACGCTGTGAGCCTGGACTTTGCTGACAGTTATCTGACATAATCTTCTGTCAGCTCTCCGTATTTTTCATAATTCGTAATTCTGGCAATGTGATTTTCTTCATCCACAAATACCACCTTTGGTTTATGCTCTTTTGCTTCCTCCGGCGTCATCTGCGCATAACTCATTATGATAATATGATCTCCCACCGCAACCTGTCTGGCTGCCGCTCCGTTTAGGCAGATCATCCCGGATCCCGCTTCTCCCGCAATCGTATAAGTCTCAAACCGGCTGCCGTTTTCAATGTCTACAATCTGAACCATTTCATATTCCAGAATACCGGCAGCTTCCAGCAAATCTGTATCCACGGTAATGCTTCCGACATAATGCAGCTCCGCCTGACGCACAACCGCACGGTGTATTTTCCCTTTTAACATTGTAAGATTCATATTAACTCCTTACTTTTCGTCTATTTCTTTACTTTTCAACCATAAAATTATCGATCAGTCTCGTCTTACCGATAAACACTGCGATAGCGACAAGTACCGAGCCCTGAATGGTTTCCACCGGCGTGATCGTATCAAAGCTAACCACATCGACATAATCGATCTTTGCCATCGGCTCTTTTTCAATCTCATTTATGATCGCATCCCGCACAGCCTGCGCGCTTGTCTCGCCATTTTCCACCAATGCCCTGCCTGCGTTCAGACTGCGGCTTAACACGAGCGCGGCCTGACGCTCTGCCTTATTCAGATACGTATTTCTGGAACTCTTCGCAAGCCCGTCCGCTTCACGGATAATCGGGCAGCCGATAATTTCTGTTCCCACATTCAGATCACGTACCATGCGTTTGACAACCGCCAGCTGCTGCGCGTCTTTTTGTCCAAAATATGCGCGATCCGGCGTTACGATATGAAATAATTTCAGCACGACAGTCTGTACCCCGCGAAAATGAATCGGCCGGCTTTTTCCACACAGCTGCGTCGTCAATCCGTTCATATCCACATAAGAGCAAAAACCTGGCGCATACATTTCTTCCGGCTGCGGATGAAAAATCAGATCCACACCTGCCGCTTCACAAAGAGCCGCATCTTTTTCCAAATCTCTCGGATAACTGGCCAGATCTTCGTTCGGCCCAAACTGCATCGGATTTACAAAAATACTGACGACAACACGGTCGTTATCTTTTCTGGCCGCGTCTATCAGACTTTTATGTCCTTCGTGCAGATACCCCATCGTCGGTACCAGTCCGACCGAAAGTCCTGCTTTTTTCCAATCGCCGACCTGTTTTCTGACCATTTCAATTTGATCGAATATTAACATCTTTTCTCCTTTATGCATAACCTGAAGTCTTTTTTATACTGCTTAATACAACTTATCTATAATCGTTTCATCCATTTTAAACGTATGCTCTGCAGCCGGGAAAACTCCGTCTGAAACTTCCTGCTTATACGCTGCGAACGCCTCCTTCATCAGACTGCCGATCTGCGCATACTGTTTTGCAAATTTAGGCGCCATATCGGAATACATCGCAAGCATGTCCTGATATACGAGTACCTGTCCGTCGCATCCTGCCCCTGCGCCGATGCCAATGGCAGGTATGCCGATGCTTTTTGTTATTTTTTCTGCAAGGACATGCGGTACGCATTCCAGCACAACCGCAAATGCACC
>OFHA01001063.1_pt1 | contig 20853 bp, 18 predicted proteins | sample 1521891 | NCBI WGS metagenome assembly OFHA01 (sample SAMEA3504089, study PRJEB24116) | mouse gut metagenome | biome: mouse gut; feature: mouse-associated habitat; material: faeces | place: Denmark | collected 2011
CCAAAAATTTATTTAAAAACCTGCTAAAAAGTCTTGACTTTTGTTAGCAGGTTTTCATGCACATATTGTAAAAATATGTAAACCGTTACACCTGATATATTTTCATATATGCAAATTGCTCATATGAGTCGCTGATTACATTTTAACTATTAGGAAATTTGTCAAAAAATTTGCTTGCATTCTATTTTTGTATCAGGTATAATAGATTCAATTTTATTGTAACTATTAGATACCTGATACATTTTGCCCGGAGCATGGGGCTGAACTCCACCAAAACAGTCGGCACCTTCTGTATCGATTCCTCTGATCTGTATCTTGCAGTATTCTTTTAGCTGGTTCGAATTTTACCGCTCCTGCTGAAGTACAAAACGCTAATATTTCTATAAAGCAGTTGGACAAATCTTTGTTCAGACTTTGGAATGCCGGGACCAGGAACTCTATGAAAGACTCATAGAAAAAGTATGAAAGAAAGAGGCGCTTATATGAAACAATTTATGGATAACAATTTCCTGCTCGCCAGCGACACTGCGCAGAAGCTGTATTTTGATTATGCAGCGACTACTCCTGTTCTGGATTATCATTGTCATATCAACCCGCAGGAAATCTGCGAAGACCGCCGGTTTGAAAACATTACGCAGCTCTGGCTTGGCGCAGACCACTACAAATGGCGCTATATGCGCTCCTGTGGCATCGACGAACGTTTTATTACCGGCGACGCATCGGACAAGGAAAAATTTTTTAAATGGGCAGAATGTCTTGGAAAGGCAATCGGAAATCCGCTGTTTCACTGGTCCCATCTGGAACTGCAGAAATATTTTGGATACCACGGCGTATTAAATCAAAAAACTGCCGAAGAAGTATGGAATCTGTGCAACCAGAAGCTGGCAGATCCTTCCATGTCCGCGCGCAGCCTGATTCTGCAGTCAGGTGTGACATTAATCTGTACGACTGACGACCCGATCGATTCTTTGGAATGGCACAAAAAAATCGCGGCTGACGCTTCTTTTCCTGTGCAGGTGCTTCCTGCATGGCGGCCGGATAAAGCTCTCAATATTGAAAAACCGGCTTTTACCGTATACATGGCGGCATTGTCTGCCGTTTCCGGTATATCCGTTCGTTCATTTGCTAATTTAAAACAGGCGCTGTCCGCCCGCATGGACTACTTTGCATCCCTGGGCTGCTGTGTCTGCGATCATGGTCTGGAATACGTTATGTGTATACCGGCGACAGAAGACGAGCTGGAAACGATTTTTACCAAACGTCTTTCCGGAACAGAGATCACACGTATGGAAGAATTAAAATATAAATCCGCCTTTATGCTTTTCGCCGGAAAAGAATACGCAAAACGCGGATGGGTGATGCAGCTGCATTATGGCTGCAAACGCGATAACAATACGCTCCGTTTTCACCAGTCAGGCTCTGATACCGGTTATGACTGCATAAACAACTACACTCCGTCATCAGAAATGGCAAATTACCTGGATGCGCTTGCAAAAACAAACGAGCTGCCGAAAACTATTTTATACAGCCTGAATCCGAACGATAACCAGGCTATCGGAACCATTCTTGGATGTTTCCAGGATTCCTCTGCCGTATCCAAAATACAGCAGGGCAGCGCATGGTGGTTCAATGACCACAAAACGGGTATGCAGGATCAGATGACCTCGCTTGCCAGTCTCGGTAATTTATCCGGATTTGTCGGAATGCTGACAGATTCCAGGAGTTTTCTGTCTTATACAAGACACGATTATTTCCGTCGGATCCTATGCAACCTGATCGGCACATGGGTAGAAAACGGCGAGTTTCCGGCTGATTACGACACGCTTGCACAAATTGTAAAAGATATCTGCTATAACAACGCTGTCAGATATTTTGGCTTTCACCTGGATGTACAGGATTAAAAGCTCCGCGATCTGACACGTTTTCTATAAACTCCTAAATATTTTAAATCCCTTCGGCAGCGGAAAACAGCCAGACCGCTGCCACAAAAAGGGATCTCATACGATTTTTTCAATTACGTCCAGCAGAGTTTCTATATCGACGTCCCGGTTATTCCAATATGCAAAATATAATCCGTGAATACAATAAGACAGCCAGATGTTCTTTTCCACATCGTCTTTATATTCGGGGTATTTCTCAAATACCGTCTTTTTGATTTCCGTTTCCAGTTTATCCGCCAGATAACTATGTCCTCTGCCTGAAAACAGGATCTGAATCAGTGAAAGATGCGACACGAAGGCCAGACACAGTTCTTTTGCCACTACGTTTAGATTTTCAAACGAATATTCCTGTGCATGCGGAATGCTCCTCAGCACCGAAGCGACAGTTTCTGTTTCCAATGCTTCTGACAGCGCATAAATGTCTTCATAATGCGAATAAAACGTAGATTTGTTAATGCAGGCGAGGCTGCACAATTCTTTCACCGTTATTTTTTCCAGCGATTTTTTTGACCGCAGTTCCATAAACGCGTTTTTAATTGCCTTTTCCGTTTTTTCCTTTCTGATATCCATACGAACTTCTCCAAAAAACGACTTTTTTCTCATTTGGTTGCTTAACCGCCAAACAGACAGAATTGTCGGTGGCAATCTCTGGTATTTGCCTGTATGATTTATCTTATCAGAATAAACAACTATTGTCTATTATGTTTTTCAAGGAGGTTTCTATGGACTTTTATGGATTCTATACAGGTAAACTATTTGACGCTTATCAGTTTCTTGGCGCACATCTGACCCCAACTGGCGTCACCTTCCGGACGTTTGCTCCGGGCGCGTCCAGAATTGCCCTGATCGGCGAATGCAACGACTGGCAGGAAACGGAAATGCATCAGATCCACGACGGACACTTCTGGGAATGCCATATCGAAAACGCCACAGCCGGTATGATGTATAAATACCGCATTTACAGCCGTGACGGCGGATGCACAGACCATTGCGACCCTTATGGATTCGGGATGGAGCTGCGTCCAAATGCCGCGTCGATCATTCGCGATATGGATGCTTACAAATTTGAAGATAAAAAATGGATGCAGTCACGCAGCGACTGTAAAGACAAACCGCTGAACATTTATGAAATACATATGGGTTCTTTCCGCAAACCGTCAGACGAGCCGGATGCATGGTACACATATACAGAAATGGCCGATATTCTGATTCCCTACTTAAAAGAAAACGGTTACAACTATCTGGAGGTAATGCCGTTAAACGAATATCCGTGCGACGAATCCTGGGGTTATCAGTCCACCGGATTTTTTAGTCCGACGTCCAGATACGGAACCGCTGACGACCTCAAAGCGCTGATCGATGCCTGCCATCAGAATGAAATCGGAATCATTATGGATTTTGTACCAGTACATTTTGCGGTAGATCATTATGGCCTCTCGAACTATGACGGCACCGCTCTTTATGAATATCCGCATAACGCAGTCGGCGTCAGCGAATGGGGCAGCTGTAATTTTATGCATTCTCGCGGCGAAGTGCGCAGTTTTCTGCAGTCCGCAGCAAATTACTGGCTGAGCGAATACCATATCGACGGTCTGCGCATGGATGCCATCAGCCGGGCCATCTACTGGCAGGGCGATCCGGGACGGGGCGTCAATATGAATGCCGTAGAATTTTTAAAATACATGAACCAGGGATTAAAAATGCTGCACCCTGCGGCAATTCTCGCAGCTGAAGATTCGACTTCGTACCCGGGAGTTACGAAAGACGTATCCCAGGGCGGACTTGGCTTCGATTACAAATGGGATATGGGATGGATGAACGATACGCTGGATTATTTCCGCACAGACCCGCAGTACCGCAGCCGGGATTATCACAAGCTGACGTTTTCGATGATGTATTATTATGACGACCAGTTTCTTCTTCCACTCTCTCATGACGAAGTCGTACATGGGAAGGCAACCATCCTGCAGAAAATGAATGGCGATTATGACAACAAATTTCCGCAGGCACGCGCGTTTTACATGTATATGTATGCGCATCCCGGAAAAAAATTAAATTTTATGGGAAATGAAATCGGACATTTTCGGGAGTGGGATGAAAAAAGAGAACAGGACTGGAACCTGCTGGAATATCCGGCGCACCAGAAATTCCACCAGTTTATGACGCAGTTAAACAGCCTGTATCTGAAACATCCGGCTTTTTATGAAAAAGATTATGCCGCAGACGGTTTCCAATGGCTGGACTGCCACCAGGAGCAGGCATGTATTTATGCGTTCGCCAGAACCGGCGGACAGGAGCAAATGATCGCCGTATTTAACTTCTCAAACGAACAGCAGGAAGATTACCAGCTGAAACTGACGGATACAGCAAAGCTGACGCTGCTGTTATCCAGCGATGATGTCCGTTATGGAGGATGCGATGAAAATCCGCAGCAGGATCTCATACCGGAAGATGGCGTCTGTCATATGAATCTGCCGCCATTTTCCGCCGCGTTTTACATTGCAGCGACGAAGGACTGAATGTTGCTGTTCACAGGTAAACCTGCAAACAGTAACGAAATCCGGCGCTTCTTTACAATCCAAAATTTGTCTGATATAATTGTAACATCAAAATGCTAAACACAGAAAAAAAACGAACCTGACTCACAGTGACAGGATAAGCATTTCATCTGTTACCATTTGTACCGAAGGGAGTGATTTTATGCCGATGTCTGAAAAAGAATACAATGGTAATCTTTTGGATCAGTTGGATTTAATTGAACGGATTGAACTGGCAGACAAAGACGGCGGCTATGAAAAAATTAAAGCTCAGCTGGCATTTGAAAAAAGATGTATTGAGCGTAAACTTTACCAAAAGCCATCCTTATCAGAATCTATCTGAAAGCTCTTCCACACCTTTGGTCTGTCTCAGCCAGAGGACGCGGCGTCAGGCGCCGCGTCCTCCGACATCCTCAAATCTCTCTCAAATCTCCAGAAACGCAAACGGCGTCTCGGATTTTAGAAAATGCATCATCAAATACGCTCCTCGGACAGACACACGTTCCTGCTGCAAAATCTGCCGTACTTTTTCCTTATCCGCAAGAACTACCTGTATTTCTTCCGTATCTTCCACAAAGGCGTCAGAAATATTTCCGCTTACCGTTCCAAATACAGATACGCTCGTCTCGTCTGTAAATCCGGGTCCCATAAAAAACGGCCGGCGGCAGATGGCGCTTCCGCCTGTATATTCGATAAAATCCAGTCCGGTCTCTTCCTTCATTTCTCTCGCTGCCGCCGCCCCCGGCGTCTCGTCCCCGTCTACAAGTCCTGCCGGCAGTTCGTATAAAAACTCGTCGATCGGATAACGATACTGCCGAATCAGCACCAGCCTTGGCTGCGGCTCAATCGTAACCGCATAGATCACAATGCCTTCCGCATGCATCGACTTTGTACGGATTTTAATATGCTGCGCATCATTTCTGGACGCAAAGTAATAATGAAACTCCCCGCCTTTCGTATCGATGGCATCCATTTCATACAGATTTAAAAACGGGTTATCTGTCAGCTGCCTGATATTATGATATTTGTGATTCATACCTCTCTCCTTCCAGTCTCAGAACATCTCTTAAAAACATTTTCAGACACGCTCTGGCGTTATGTCTGATGAAACTCTTTACTTAGAATCATACCCGTTTTTCCTGCAAATTGCAAGAAAGCACAGCCAGCGTCCGAACAGATATCCAAAGCAGATTTTTTTGTTTTTACCGGTCTGACTGACGCCAGAAGCAGCTCCGGTTTTGTCAGATCCTGTAAAAAAGATATTTTTTAAATATTCTGTATATTTTACTAGGAAATTTTACCAGTTTATGCTACAATTAGTACAAAGTTATTCGTAACTTTAGTAAAAGAATGGAGGGGTGATTATATGCGCATAACAATCAGCGGCAAAAATCTGGACATCACAGAAGGTCTGCGCTCTGCAGTAGAGGAAAAACTATCCCGGCTGGAGAAATATTTTACACCTGACACAATCGTGAACGTTACGCTCAGCGTAACCAAAAAACGTTATCAGAAAATGGAAGTCACGATTCCGGTAAAAGGACATATCATCCGTGCGGAACAGGAAAGCAACGATATGTATGTAACGATCGATCTGGTTGAAGAGATCATCGAGGCACAGCTGAAAAAATATCGACAGAAGCTCATCAGCCAGCAGCAGGGCGGCGGCAGCTTTAAGCAGGAATTTATCGATTCCGAAGCGACTGAAGAAGAAGAGATTCAGATTATCCGCTCTAAAAAATTCGGAATGAAGCCTATGTTTCCGGAAGACGCATGTATACAGATGGAACTGTTGGGACATACCTTCTACGTATTCCGCAACGCTGAAACCGATGAGGTCAACGTAGTATACAAGAGAAAAGACGGCAATTACGGATTGATCGAAGCAGAAAACTAAATAAAACGCAGCGATTGCTGCCAAAAACGGTATAACCCCAAAGGGCTGTGCCGTTTTTCTTTGCCTGAATCCTCCATGCAGGCTGTCTGAGATATTCCTTTTGCTGCTGTACAATACGACAGAAAAAGAGGACAAACTGACGCTTTCCGAACACCTGCAAATATACTACAATAGTAACAGAAGCGCCAAGAAAGGAGAACCATGTACCACCGTTATTTTCTGGTGTCAGCCAATCACGAGCTGAACCTTAAGACACTCAACAATGTTGCCGTAGAATATTTCGAATTAGGCCTGCGCCATTTATCTTATCAGATTTGGGACGAATTATATCATGAAATCCAGTACCATGCAGATAAATATGAAGAATTCCTGCCAGTGATCAGCTGCAATATGGGAAACATGCTCCGTCAGACCGGATACCACGAAGAAGCCTACCGGGTCTTAACCCAGGGACTCAGAAGGTGCTTCGGCACCGGATCTGTGTATGCCATGCCCGAACTGCTTACGCAGCTGTCTCTTCTCGGAATGAAATCCGGTCATAAGACAGAGGCAGACTGCATGTATCGCCTGGCTCAGAAAATGTTTCGCTGGAGCAGACAAATCGACATCGGGCAATCGATAGATGCAGTCATGAAACAGGATTTTTTACTATATTGCGAAGAAAAACATTCATAGGATCGTTAGATCGACTGGCACTTCATAAGCAGCACGAGACAAAAAACGGGCTGCTTTTTTTAATAAAATTTATATTCTTATTGTCATGACCAGATAAATGGTTTACTATAATACAAACAGTATTTGCATCTAATAAAGAAAGGAAACTATTATGAAAATTGTCGTTTTAGCCGGCGGGCTGAGTACCGAACGGGATGTATCTCTTTCAACCGGCAGTATGGTTAGCAGAGCGCTCAGACAAAAAGGACACCAGGTACTGCTGCTGGACGTATTTATGGGTTATGGCAAGGCTGGCGATCCTTTAACAGATATTTTTGAAACTGTCCCTGATACCATCCGGGTATCCGGCGTACCGGAAACAGCGCCTGATCTTGAAAAAATCAGAGCCATGCGGGAAGATACATCCGATTGTCTGTTCGGGCCGAACGTTATTGAATTATGCCGGATGGCAGACATTGTATTTTTAGCCCTGCACGGCGAAAACGGAGAAGACGGCAGAATCCAGGCAGCTTTCGATCTGTTCGGCATCCGTTATACCGGAAGCAATTATTTAAGCAGCGCCATTGCAATGAATAAACGACTGAGCAAACGCTTTTTCAGCGAATGCGGTATACCGACTCCAAAAGGCATTTCCATGAAAAAAGCGGGGCGCACGGCGGATTTTTGCCAGACCGGATTAACGCTGCCATGTATTGTAAAACCGTGTCGCGGCGGTTCCAGCGTCGGCATCAGCGTCGTACGTACGATACCGGAATACGAGGCGGCACTGGACGAAGCGTTTCGCTGGGAAGATGAAGTCATTGTGGAAGAATATATTCAGGGACGGGAGTTTTCTGTCGCCGTCATCTCTCAGGAAGCGCTTCCGGTAATAGAAATCGCTCCTCTGGAAGGATTTTACGATTACAAAAACAAATATAAAGCCGGCAGTACCGTAGAAACATGCCCAGCCAGTCTGCCTCCTGACACAGCCAGACAGATTCAGCAGTACGCGACAGCCGCTGCAGAGGCTCTGGAGCTGAATACTTACTGCAGAGTTGATTTTATGTTAAATGAGCAGGAGCAGATCTTTTGTCTGGAAGTAAACACACTGCCCGGCATGACGCCTACCAGTCTTCTGCCGCAGGAAGCTCGTGCAATCGGAATCGAATTTGAAGATCTGTGCGAACGACTCATACAGATTTCTTTAAATAACAATGAATAAGGGGTATACAACGATGAAAGGTATGACATTAGACGCCATGACAAAAGCCTGTCACGGCAAGTTAATCGGTGGAAATACGCTGCAGTTTTTGAATGCACAGGGCATCGTCACTGACAGCCGGATGGTTCAGGAGGACTTTGTATTTGTCGCTCTAAAAGGCGATCGGACAGACGGCCATCAGTATGTCGAACAGGTCTTTGAAGACGGCGCGCTGGCTGTTGTATCCGAGCAGCGTCTGAACATTTCAAAACCATACATTCTCGTAGATTCAACGAGACAGGCGCTGAAAGATCTGGCTGCTTTTTATCTGAGCCGGCTGCAGCTGAAAGTGGTCGGTATTAGCGGAAGCGTCGGAAAGACAAGTACAAAAGAAATTATTGCATCGGTACTTTCACAAAAATACAAAGTACATAAAACAGAAGGCAATTTTAACAATGAAATCGGCCTGCCGCTTACGATTTTTAAAATACGCGAAGAGCATCAGGTCGCGGTACTGGAAATGGGAATCTCTGAATTTGACGAAATGCACCGTCTGGCATCGATCTCACGTCCGGATATCGGAGTGCTTACGAATATCGGTCTCTCCCATTTGAAAACGCTTGGTTCGCGGGAAGGTATTCTAAAGGCAAAGACAGAAATGTTCGATCACCTGCAGGACAATGCTGCCGTTATCTTAAACGGCGACGATGATCTGTTAAATACCATCCCACAGGTACAGGGACGCCCTCCTGTATTTTACGGTATCGGCACTGACAAACCGCAGAACGCCGTATACAGCGACAAACAGATCTACGCAACCGATATTATGAATCTTGGCCTGAAAGGAATACAGCTTCATATTCATATTGCAGACGAATGCTTTGCCGCCCGGATACCGATACCGGGAACGCATAACGTCTACAACGCGCTGGCCGCAGCTGCCGTAGGCAGACAATTAGGCCTTTCGAACGACGAAATACGCGCCGGTATCGAGACAGCGCGAACCATCGATGGAAGAACGAATCTGATCGAAACAGGCACGATGACTGTGATCGACGACTGCTACAATGCAAATCCTCTTTCCATGAAAGCGTCCATCGATGTGCTCGCGACCGCGCTTGGGCGGACAGTCGCCGTGCTGGGCGATATGGGAGATCTTGGAGAAAACGAACGGCAGCTGCATTATGAGGTCGGCAGTCATCTTGCCGCAAAAGGCATCGACATCTTATTCTGTGCCGGCAGACTGGTAACGGAGCTTGCAAGAGCCGTACAAGACCATAATCCAAAATGCGAGATTCATTTGTTTGAAACACGAGACGAAATGTTAAAAGAACTGCTTCCATTTTTACGACAGGGCGACTCCGTACTCGTAAAAGCGTCCCATTTTATGGAATTTTCAGAAGTGGTAGAAGAAATTATTACCATTTAACTGTAAATCAGTTCAGGCAGGTAAAAAGCGCATGTCTTTTTGCCTGCCTGTGATTTTACCCTCGTTATTTGAACGACTGACTGATGCGAAGCTCCTCTTCGAGCATTTCACGTATGATTCCCTGCATATAACTCCCCAGATGTTTCTTCTGATCTTTTTCAAGCTCTTTTACGTATACAGGCTCTCCATAAGTCAGTATGACCCGCGTCCGCCTGATAAACGGCACATGTTTCTCAAAAATATCGGCTGTATGGACCATCGCCATCGGAATAATGGCGCATCCTGTTTTTTCTGCCATCTTAAAACTCCCTTCTTTAAAAGGCAGCATCTGCGTTTCGCTTTCTGACAGGCTTCTTGTTCCTTCCGGAAAAATACACATGGATATGCCGTTCTTTATCTGATCGATACCTGTCAGTATCATTTTCATCCCAGCCTTGATATCTGTCCGGTTCAAAAACAGGCAGTGCAGCCGTTTCATCCAGATTCTTAAAAACGGTATTTTCAGCATACTGTCTTTTGCCACATATCCCGTCAGTCCCGGACATCTTGCATAAGTAATCACCGTATCGAACAGACTTCGATGATTGCCGATATAAAGTACCGCCTCGTCCTTTGGCACATGCTCTTCTCCATATACGTCGACCCTTACGCCTGAGATCAGCAGCACAATCTTAAACGCAAACTGTACGCTGCGCAGACAGATCATATCCCGCTTATACGCATCAAAACGCCCGATCACCCACGTAATACCCCAGATCAGAATTCCGATGAAAAAAAACAGGATTAAAAAAATCAAAATCAAAATGGTACGAATCATGATCTTCCCCCTATCCAGCCGCCTGTTACGGCTGTCGTTCCTGCCTTATTACTGCCAGCCTCCGCTCCCAGTAACTCTGACTTTCTTATTATATGAAATAATTACCGTTCATGCAATACTTTTTCACGTTTCCAGTCTATTATTTATGAACAATGCAGTACCGTTGCAATCACCCGGGGAACGGTTCCCGCAGCGTGGTCCGACATTTTTATGTATAATGGCCAGGTCTGCCTCATAAAATAAAAATAAGAAAATTGCGGCAGTCCAAATTATGTATATTCCCCCACGTATCAAGATTGAAACGAATGACGCACATCTGCAAAAACAGTCCGTCTGTTTTTCTTTATTTGCCATTATAATCATCGCTCTGGCTCTGGCGCTTCTGTGCGGCTGCGCCTCATCCGGACAGGAGAAAAAAAAGCTGAAAGATGTGGATTACACCATTATGGAAGCACGCGATATTCCGGAAAAACTAATGGAATCCATCGAGCAGAAAAAAGAAGCCGAATTTAAGTTATCCTTTGAAACAGACCATGATCTGTACCTGGTCCACGGCTATGGAGAACAGGAAACAGGCGGCTACAGCATTGTGGTTCGCGATCTGTTTCTGACTGAGAACGCACTATATTTTGATACCGAACTACTAGGTCCCAGTAACGGTTCCAACCCGCAAAAAAAGCCGAGTTTTCCATATATAGTGGTCAAAACAAAAAAGTATAAACAAAATATAGTATTTGAATAGGTATTTGCATTGACTTTTCCAAAGCAGAGTGCTATACTATATCTAGTGTTTTGAACCGCATTCTGTTTTTACAGAATGGATTCCGTTATTGTTTGTGCCTTTGGCTGGATGATAACGTAAAATGCAATAAGAGGAGGACAAGAAGATATGCAGCGGACAGATATTGATAAAGTACGTGCTTCGGTGCATCAGCAGTGCGGGAGCAAGGTAATGATTCAGCTTGACAGAGGCAGGAACAAAGTCGACATCCAGAGCGGTGTAATACAGGGCGCCTACCCAAGTGTATTCACAATTCTGGTTGATGATAAGGATGAAAAGAATCCTCCACAGCTGCTGTCTTTTAGTTATTCAGATATTATTACCAGAGACATACGAATGAAATTATGTTAATTTACAATCAAATTCATAAAATCCCTCCGTACTGAATAGGATATAAAAAACGTTCAGTATGGGAGGATTTTTTAATTGGATTTCATAAAGAAGCTGTTACAGACAAATCAGGAGAGAGGACGGGCATCCATTCAGATTACGGTCGAAAATGATTTCAATCTGCCGGATTACGATCCGGATATGATCAAACTGATCGATCGGAAAGGTACTGCCCGTATCCACGAAACAAGAGTCGAACCGGATCAGATCGTCGTAAACGGCGTCCTGCAGTTCCAGGCGTTATACAAATGCACGGAGTCCGGCAATATCTGCAGTCTGCAGGGAGACGTGCCGTTTACCGAGACGATACATATGGAAGGCGTTCAGGAAACAGACCAGCTGATTTTGCAAAGCACCATGGACGATCTGACGCTTGGCATGATTAATTCGCGTAAGCTGAATGTACGTGCGCTGCTTGAACTACACGCAGTCGATCAGATGGAACAGCAGATCGAGCTCCCTACCGGTATGGATCATGCTTCTGTGCAGACGCTGTACCAGCAGCAGAAAATGCTGCAGCTGCTGACGCAAAAAAAAGATATCTGCCGCATCCACAGTGAAATACTGCTGCCATCTAACCGCCCGAACATCAGCCGGCTGCTCTGGCAGAGCGTTCAGCTGCGGGGGCTGGACAGCCGCGTTCGTTCCGGTGAAATCGAACTTTCCGGCGAACTGCTGGTCAACATTCTATATAAGGGCGAAGAGGACGAAAAACAGATCCAGTGTATGGAAACTACTGTCGCACTGCACGAACGTATCGAATGCAGCGTCTGCGACCCGGAAACGATTTTTAAACTTGTCCCGCTACAGGTACAGCTGGAAGTAACCCCTGCCGAAGATGAAGACGGTGAAAAACGCGTACTGATGCTCGAAGGCACTCTGGATTTTTATCTTCGTGTATGGAGAGAAGAAAATATGCAGATTCTCGAAGACGCGTATTCATTGCAGGACGAACTGGTACTGGAACGCGAACCGGTCAGCCTGCAGAGTCTGCTGGTAAAAAATGATTCCAAATTCAAAGCTGCCGACCAGCTTCCGATTGAAAATCAGCCGGCAGAAATTTTGCAGCTGTGTGCAAGCGTCGGCGAAGTCTTTATCGAAGACAGCCGTATCGTTACAGACGGCATCGAGGCGGAAGGAATTCTAAAAGTACGCATGCTCTATATTACCGCAAGCGACGACATGCCTGTAGGCATCGCCGAAGGCGTGATTCCATTCAGCCGCCAGATCGAAGCCGAAGGCATCCAGCCGGGGGACACGTTCGAATTATCCGCGGGTATCGATCAGCTAACCGTCATTCTTGCCGATAACAGTCAGGCAGATATCAAGGCCGTCGTCGGACTGGACGCCATTGTATTCCGCAACCAGCCCGGTTCCATGATTACAGGTATCAGCCAGCAGCCGGTCGATCTGGAACAATACGAAAAACATCCCGGCATTGCCGGATACATTGTCAGAACCGGCGATCGTCTCTGGGATATTGCCAAGGAACACCACACGACAGTATCCGATATTATGCAGATGAATCAGCTTTCCGGCGAACATGTCAGCCGCGGCGATAAATTACTCATTGTCAAACAGATGGGCGTTCCGGCAGGCTCCTGAGCAGACGTCCGCGTCTGCAGCGTTGACAAACAGACGTTTTGGTAAATTATGAATAAAAGTTCAGACAAAATTCACACTTTTTTATCATAGAGAATCGGTCTGTCCGGTTGAAATTACAAAGGAGCCGTGCTATACTAATGACTGGAAACACAGACAAAGCCACAAAGGAGTATCGAATTGAAAAAACAAATTGTCTATTTAAAAAGTACTTTCCCAAAAAATCATTCCCGGCGGCTTGCTGCCCTGCTTCTTGTGACAGCTGTCGGCATTACGTCGTTGCAGCCGGTATTCGCAAGCCGTAAATCGCAGGCACAGGATGCGAAACAGGCAGCAGAAAGCAATCTGAACTCCGTCAATAACAGCATTAACAATATCACAGGCAAACAGCAGGAACTGCAAAAAGAAATCAACGCACTGGATGCGGAACTGGTAGAACTGCTTATTAACATGGATATTTTGTCCGACGAATTAACAGATAAAGAAGCAGAAATCAAACAGGCCAATATAGACCTTAAGGCTGCTGAAAAGGAAGAAAAGGAACAGTATGAACGTATGAAAATGCGTGTTCGTTCCGTATATGAACGCGGCAACAACTCGCTGCTTGAAGCTCTGCTCGGCGCGACAAGCATGTCTGACTTCTTAAACAGAGTCAATTATTACAACGCCGTTTACGACTATGACAGAGAGCAGCTTGAAGTCTACAAAGATACCAAACAGCAGGTTGCCGACTTAAAAGCCCAGCTTCTTACCGAGCAGTCTGAAATGGAAGAAATGCAGGATAACTACAAGCTGCAGGAAACAGACCTGAAATCCATGGTATCCCGAAAAGAAGCTACCATGGATGATTTCGATCCCCAGCTGTCACAGGCGAAAGTTCTGGCAGCCGCTTATAAAGAAACGATTCAGGAACAAAATCAGATCATTCGCGATGAAGAAGAAAAAGAACGAATTGCCGCAGAAGCCGCGGAACGTGCCGCAAGAGAAGCTGCAGAAGCCGCAGAGCGCGCTGCAAGAGAGGCCGCAGAACGTGCCGCAAGAGAAGCCGAGGCAAGAGCGCAGCAGTCACAGACAACGCAGCAGCCTCCTGTTTCCAGTCAGACGCCTTCTTCCGGAGGCAGTTCCGGCACATCCGGTAATTCTTCTTCCGGAGGCAGCTCCAGTGCGAATACTACTCCTGCTGTCAGCCCGTCCGGCGCAACCGGAAGCGACGTTATCAGCTACGCGACACAATTTATCGGCAACCCTTATGTATGGAGCGGCACGAGCCTGACCCAGGGTACAGACTGTTCCGGTTTTGTAATGAGCGTATATGCGCACTTTGGTTATTCTCTCCCGCGTACTTCCGGGGCACAGGCCGGATGCGGCAGAGGCGTCAGCTACAGCGAAGCGCAGCCGGGCGATATCATCTGTTACAGCGGACATGTCGCATTATATATGGGCGGAGGCAGAATCGTCGGAGCGCAGAGCTCGCGTACCGGTATTACGACCCAGAACGCTACTTACCGGACGATTATTGCTGTAAGAAGAATTATTAATTAAAAGCAGTTATCCTGATATCCATCATATGAAAAATAAAACCAGGAAGTGACTTTGCATTATACATAAGATCCTGCAAAACCGTTGTGAAACATCTGCACAACGGTTTTGTTGCTTTTTACGTAAACCCAAAAAAGCAATTCCACAGCATAAAATTACATACATCTCTTGCGAAAAATAAAAACATGTTTATAATGATACATGGGTACAAGGAAAAAAGATCAAAAAGATGAGGATGAAAACATGCATACAAAATTAGGCCGAAATGATAAATGCTGGTGTGGCAGCGGAAGAAAATACAAACAATGCCATCAGTCTTTTGACGACAAAATTGCACGGATTGCAGACCAGGGGCATCTGGTTCCGGACAGGGATATGATTAAAAATGCACATCAGATCGCAGGTATTCGCCAGAGCGCCAAAATAAATATTGCGGTTCTGGATTATATTGCCGAACATATTCATGCGGGCATGAGCACCGAAGAGATCGATCAGATCGTCTACGAACAGACTACGAAAATGGGCGGCATCCCGGCGCCTTTACATTACGACGGTTATCCAAAAAGCGTATGTACCTCTGTCAACGACCAGGTATGTCACGGTATTCCGTCCAAAGATATCATATTAAAGGACGGCGATATCGTCAACGTAGACGCCTCTACGATTTTAAACGGCTATTTTTCCGATTCGTCTCGTATGTTTTGTATCGGCGAAGTCAGTCCGGAGAAAAAACGACTGGTAGACGTAGCCAAAGAATGCGTCTCCCGCGGCCTGGAAGCTGTAAAACCGTGGGGATTTTTAGGCGACATGGGACAAGCCGTACACGATCATGCCTTTGCAAACGGCTATACGATAGTCCGTGAAATCGGCGGACATGGAGTCGGTCTGGAATTTCACGAAGATCCCTGGGTCAGCTATAACAGCAGACGCGGAGAAGAGATGCTGATGGTTCCGGGCATGATTTTTACGATTGAGCCTATGGTCAATATGGGCGCTCCGGATATTTACGTAGACGAAGGAAACGACTGGACGGTCTATACCGAAGACGGCAAGCCTTCTGCCCAGTGGGAAATTATGGTGCTTGTAACCGAAGACGGCGCAGAAGTCCTGTCCTATTAGCCGGTATCTTTCAAACATATGACCAGAAAGTCTATGGATAGTAAACGTTTGGATAGTAAATATTTAGATAGTAAACAATTGAATCGTAAACATTTGAATCGCAAACATTTAAACCGTAAACATTTAAATTTTTTAAACATTTGAATCGTAAACATTTGAATCTTTTAAACATTTGAATCGTAAACATTTAAATCTTTTAAACATTTGAATCGTAAACATTTGAATCGTAAACGTATGGATGGTAAACGAATGAAACGCAACAAAGTACAGATTTTTACAATGACACATAAAGCATTTGCCCCGCCGCCCGATCCGATGTACGTGCCGCTGCAGGTTGGCCGTGCATGTCACGAAGCGCTCGGCTATATAGGCGATCATACCGGAGATCATATCTCAGATCTTAACGCCTTTTACAGTGAACTGACAGGCGTATACTGGCTGTGGAAAAATTATTCGGATACGGATATCATCGGCATTTGTCACTACCGAAGATATCTGATTACAGAAGACGGACATCTGTATGGACAAAAGGATATCGAACAGCTCCTGTCCCGGTATGATATGATTGTCACCAAAAAATTAGAACTGCGTATGCCGTATTACGACGGTTTTGCCTCGACGCATGACGAAAAAGATCTGGTGGAAACCGAACGTGTCGTTGCAGAAAAATATCCCGAATACGCGGCTCTTTTTCATGAAATGGTGCACAAAAAAGAAACTTACTTTGCCAACATGATGATCTGCAGCAAAGAACTGTATGACGCCTACTGTACGTGGCTGTTCGATATTTTATTCGAAGTGCAGCGACGCATCGACACAACCGGATATGACAATTACCGGAAACGTGTCTATGGTTTTTTGTCCGAGTTTCTGCTGACCGTCTGGATTGTAAAAAACGGCCTGCAGGTATATGAAAGCTGCGTGGGAATGAGCTCGGAAAAATCAGAAACCGAAGAAATCAAGCAGGCGCTGTCCGCATATTTTTCCAGACAGGACGTCCCAGGAGCAAAGCAGTATTTTCTGCAGCAGCTGGAAAAACGCCCGGACGTACTCATGGAGGCTTCAGATATCCGGGGCGAATTAAAATTGTGCATGCAGATCATATCTACCTGTGAATACGAAGCAAAAAATCAGGAACAGACCATGCTGCAGCGCGGTCTGTCTTTTGACGAGCTGCTCAGACAGATGAAAAACCTGAACCGGTTTACAGATCAGCTGGAAGAAGCCGATCCCATGCGCCGGCAGCAAAAACTGCAGGCATATGTAAACAGCCATCCGGTATCCATGACTGCCGCGGAAATCGCCGGATTTATACTCGGCAAACATAAAAATCCATAGCTGCCGCAGAAACCGCCGGATCTGTTTCCTTAAAATATAAAAATCTGAAAACAGGCGCAACCGCCTCCCGAAGTTTTGCGTTAATATAAGCAGAATACCAGATATGCGTATTCGGACGGGAGGAAATCAGTATGAATAAAAAATTATCGACACAAATACTAACAGCCATTATGATCATTACCTTTCTCACATTATCCGGATGTGGTAATGGCTCTGCCTCTGATCGGCAATACGATACTGGCAGTAGTGCGGACCTGAATGTGTCTCAAAAATCAGAAATTACCGGAGAAACTTATGACGTCGAAGCTACCGATGACGCTATGCCGGAAGACACTTCACAATCGATTACAATGGACAAAAAAAACGCAGCTGCCGACGCATCCGGCAGCGAAGAAGGCGCTTCGTTAAACGGCACAGTTGCCAATACGAAAAACACGCAATCGGAAAAGCTGATTTTTACATACAATTATTCTGTAGAAACGACAGAGTTCGACTCTTTCTATGAAAAAATCAGCAAAAAACTGTCGCAGATCGGCGGTTACGTAGAAAACTCGGAGACAGACGGCAGCGCGTCCGACGGCAGCAACCGCTATGCATCTCTGACCCTGCGTGTTCCGGCGAACCAGATGAATCAGATCATCACATTGCTGGACAGCGAATCCAACATTACTTATCAAAGCCAGACGAGCGAAAACGTAACTTTGCAGTATGTCGATATGCAAAGCCACCTGAAAGCACTGCGTACCGAACAGGAAACACTGCTGCAGCTGATGGAAAAAGCCGACAAGCTCAAAGACGTCATCGAATTGCAAAGCCAGCTTACACAAGTGCGTTATGAGATTGAATCTTATGAGTCACGGCTTCGGATGTATGATAATCTGGTGGAATACAGTACGCTGCATCTGAATATTTCGGAGGTACAGCGAACAACGAATCTGCCTTCTTCAAAAACTTCTTTTATGGAAGAAGCCGGAAACAAACTGTCAGATAATCTGTACGCCCTGAAACAGGGACTGCGTGCCTTTGCCATCTGGTTTATCAGCTCGCTGCCGGTTCTGATTCCGATTGCTATTATTCTGGCTGCCGCCATTCTGATTCGTACCAGAAAAAAACGCAGTCGCAGCCTTGAAAATCCGGAATCGCAAGACCAGGACAGCGATACGTCGACCCAATAACAGCCCGGCTGTTCTGTCTGCTGCCAGTCCAAATATATCACTGACGGAATTACAGAAAATAACCAGTCCTGTTGCACCTGCCTGAATTTCGGGAACACATGGCAAACATCCCGATGTACGCCCGGTACACCTCCGGTTTTTGCCATGCACTCCCGATATTTATCCGGCGCAATCTAACTGGTTATTTTTAAACGGTCTGTCAGAGCCGTCTGTCTCAGCGATGTACAGACCGTTCCTGATTCTTTTATCACTGACTTCCTGATATTGTCAGATTATTTCTTTACTGATCCCAGCCAAAAAACCATACTGCCATCTCATTCTCTCCACGATTGGCCCACGCAAAATACGGAATCATTTTCAGCTGCGCATGTTCGTATTCCGGTTTCTGATATATTGTGTATAATTGTACCTCGTTGTCCGATTTTATTTTCTTTTGCGCGGATACGATAAGCGAAGGATAACTCTGTCCTTCTATGGTAATCGTTTCCTCCTGTACCGGTTCTGCCGCATCGATATGGAATAAATGCAGGTCCGGCCCATTATCTGCCTGCTCTGCACAATACACGACCGGCCCCCGCATAACAGCCAGCCTGCCCGCATTTTCTCTGACACGGTCGTCTGCCTGATAAAATCGTGTCTGCATGTCAAAATCAAATATGATCTGACTGCCATTCTCCCATGAACCCTCAATATAATAATACCCGTTTTCCAGCGTACAGTGAAAAGTCTCCAGTCCGCTGGCCTTCCATTGCCCGCACCATCCCGGAATACGCACAGCCAGCTTCATGACAGCCGATTCTCTGGCCGTATACGTAATGATTACTTTTCCGTCCCATGGCATGCCTGATTGTACGGAAAATGAAGCTGTAATTCCCTGTATCTGCTTCGTTATCGCACCAGACAGATGCAGATGCATAAACAGCGTATCTTCATTCTCCGTATATGCATAAGACGGTACGGAACTTATCATCCTTGAAAGATTCGGCGGACAGCAGGCGCAGCCAAACCATTTCTGACGCACAGGTTTTACATGAAATTTCCGTTCATCTTTCTGACATGCCTCTGGCAGCACTTCCAGCGGATTTACATAAAAGAAACTTTTTCCGTCCAGAGCCATTCCGCTTAATACAGAGTTATAAAGCGCACGTTCCATCACATCCGCATATACCGCATCCGGCTCCATCTCCAGCATTCTTCTTGCAAAAAAGACAAGCCCGATCGATGCGCATGTCTCCGCATACGCCGTATCATTCGGCAGATCGAACGGAAAAGAAAACGACTCCCCGATATGTGTACCGCCGATAGCGCCGGTAATATACATCTTCTCGCGCACAATACTCTGCCATAACTGCCTGCAGGCTTTTTTTAACGATTCGTCATCCATAATCCTTGACGCATCCGCCATTCCGGAATACAAATAAACTGCCCTGACCGCATGGCCGACCGCCTCGTCCTGCTCGCGAACCGGACGATGCGCCTGATAATACTCATATCTCTCCCCGTCTTTTTGCGTTTCGGTACTCTCACAATCCCAGTAATACGGCTGTTTTCCTCTCTCGTCGATAAAAAAACACGCCAGATTTAAATATCGTTTTTCTCCGGTCACTTCGTACAGCCGTATAAGCGCCATCTCTGCAATCTCGTGTCCCGGATACCCTTTCCGCTTTCCTTCCTGGGGACCGAAACAGCTGTCAATATAATCGGCAAATTTCATCGCCGCCCTGAGCAGCCTGTCTTTTCCGGTCGCCTCATAATATGCCACCGCTCCTTCGATCAGATGTCCCAGACAATACAGTTCATGATGATCCTTGAGATTGGAAAAGCTCTGGTCCATCCCGTTGATTATGTAATAAGTATCCAGATATCCGTTTTCCATCTGCGCGTTACATACGATATCTATCGCTTCATCCGCCGTCCGTTCCAGCTCTGGATCCGGATGATTCACAAGCGTATAAGCAACCGCTTCTATCCATTTGGAAAAGTCGCTGTCCTGAAATACAAATCCGTAAAACCGGTCTTCCAGATGATTCATATCTTCCGGCAGAGCTTCAAATCCGCGGAACGTATAGACCGGCTCTTCAAACGCGCTCCCTTTTTCTTTCTTTTCCCGCATTAGTTTTCCCGCAATTTTAAAATTACGCATGCAAAAACTCGGACTTGCCCCCTCCACACGATCGTTTAATATTTCCCACTGGTACGGAATTACTTCTGTACGCACCAGTTCCATTTTTTCTTTCCAAAATCCGTCTGCCGCTTCAAACTGCCGCAATGCAATCGGCCGGCTGCTGTTCTTATTTTCCATTTTCCTTCTCCTGTTTATTTTTATTTTTACATTTCTGTTTTTTCTTACTTTTGCATTTCTGTTTTTTCTTACTTTTGCATTTCTGTTTTTTCTTACTTTTGCATTTCTGTTTTTTCTTACTTTTGCATTTCT
>OFHA01001068.1_pt1 | contig 20807 bp, 20 predicted proteins | sample 1521891 | NCBI WGS metagenome assembly OFHA01 (sample SAMEA3504089, study PRJEB24116) | mouse gut metagenome | biome: mouse gut; feature: mouse-associated habitat; material: faeces | place: Denmark | collected 2011
GAACCAGTAAAAGCTGGAGATACAACTGCAAATGCAATCAAGACAGGTGATTCTTCTTCTGTTGGAATTTTTATAGGTTTATCAGTTTTAAGTATATTAGGATTAAGAATATTTAAAAAAAGAAAATATTTCTTTAAATAATTAAAAGATAGTGGTATTATTGAGGTATATAGTTAAAGAATAAAATATTGGTGTTTTACACTGTAAATAGAATAGATTGTTACTTTAAGTAGGCAAGACTATAAGACAGGGATGTTTTTAGTCTTGCCTTATTTATGCTATTATTAAATTCTATAAAAAATAAATAGGATTTAGTGATTATAAAATGATTAATGGAAGGGAGAGATATAAAAGGTACAAATTTATATTTTATTTATGAAAAAAAATCAAAAGGAGGGGAAGAGGATTAATAAGAGAAAGTTTAAATGAATTTCATACTTTAATTTGAAGTAAGATAGCTGTTATAAAGCTATATGAGAGAGGAAAAGAATATGGGAAAAACATTAAAAAAAGTATTAACAATCGTTGTAACATTTACAATGGTATTTAGTTCATTGATTGTATTAAAACCAGTAAATGCAGAAGATGAAACTAAAACTTATACTATTTTTCCAACACCTCATGAAGTAGTTTATGGAGAAGGCGATTTTGCTATCTCTGATGATGTAAATGTAGTGTATGGTGATGCGATTGATAGTTATACTAAAGATCATACAGTTGATGTATTAGATTTATTGAGTAAAACATGTACAGTTAGTGAAGCTGTTAGTGTTGATAAAACAAATATAATTGTGGGAACATATAATTCTGATGATTATGTAGATAGATACTTTAAAGAGAATATTTTAATTGATAATGAGGATTTATTTAATAAATATGATTCTTATATTTTGAGTATTAATGATGGTGTAATTGCAGTATTAGGTAAAGATACTGATGCTGCTTTTCATGGGATTACATCATTGAAACATATCTTTACACAAGTTAAAGATAATAATATTTTAAATTTAAAAATTAATGATTATGCTGATGTTAAAGCTAGAGGATTTATCGAAGGATATTATGGGAATCCATGGTCAAATGAAGATCGTGCAGATTTGATGATATTTGGAGGGGATTATAAATTAAATCAATATATGCTCCTAAAGATGATCCTAAGCATAACAGCCGTTGGAGAGAATTATATACTGAGGAAGAATTAGAAGAAATATCTATGGCTGCAGAAGCTGGAAATAGAAGTAAATGTTATTATGTATATGCATTACATCCATTTATGTCAAATAGTTTTAGATTTAATACCGATGCTAATTATAATGAGGATTTAAATATTGTTAAAACAAAATTTGAACAATTGATGAATGCAGGAATAAGACAATTTACAATTTTGGCTGATGATGCTCCTGTGCCATATGGTGGAGATTCAAGCTATATAAGATTAATGACAGATTTAACAAACTGGTTAATTGAAAAACAAAAAGAAATTTCTGGATTAAGAACAGACATGATGTTCTGTCCAGCTAATTATTATGGAAGTGGTACAGGTGTAACAGGATTAAGAGGAATGCCTGAAAGTGTAAAAATAATTCAAACAGGTGGACAAGTATTTGGATCAACAAATTCAAGTTTCTTAAATAATTTCAACAACAGTATGTCAAGAAGTCCATATATGTGGATCAATTGGCCATGTAGTGATCAAACTAAAGATGGATTGATCATGGGAGGAGCAACTAGATTTTTAATTCCAGGTGCTGATCCAGAAAAAATTGCTGGAATTGTTTTAAATCCAATGCAACAGTCAGAAGCAAGTAAGCATGGGATTTTAGCTAATGCGGATTATGCATGGAATGTATGGGAAGATGAAAGTGATTATGAAAGAGTATGGCATGATTCGTTCAATTATATGGATCATGGCACAATTTATGATACAGAAGCATCAATCGCTTTAAGAGAACTTGGAAAACATATGATAAATTCCAATACAGGAAATCCTGAATCTGTAGAGTTAGCACCAAAGTTAAGTGAATTCATGAGTGATTTAAGAGCTGGAAATGATATTATTGCTAAAGCAGATGATTTAATTGCGGAATTTACTTTATTACAAAATTGTGCAAATATTTATAGTACTAATCCTGGAAATGAAAGAACGAGAGATCAAATTATTTATTGGTTAGATTGTTGGAAAGATACAACTGAATCGGTTTTAAATTATTTAAATGCTGCTAAAGCACTACAAAATGAAGCAGATAGTAGTGTAATATGGGATTATTTTGCTACTGGTCAAAATGCATTTGATGCGTCTAGAACACATGGCTTCCATTATGTTGATCATACTGAGTATGCAAGAGTAGGTAGACAGCATATTTATTCATTTATGCAAAACTTAGATAGTAATTTATATGGTAAAGTTACAGCACTTATTAATCCTGGACAACAACAAGTTACATTTATTACTAATCGTTTAGATGGTGCAACTGGTAATATCAGCAATGTTTTAGATAATGATGCAAGTACAGAAATTATTTATAAAGTACCTAATACAATTGAGACTGGTACGTTTGTTGGTCTTGAATATAGTGAACCAATCGATATTAATAGTGTTACATTTAGATTAGGACAAAGTGGAAATTATAATGACACATTCCAAAAAGCTAAAGTGCAATATACTACAGATGGGGTAGAATGGATTGATGTTAATAATGAAGAATATAATTTACCAAGAGAAATAAATATAACAGGTCTTGATTTAAAAAATGTTAAAGGAATTAGAGCGATAGCTACTGCAGATAGAACTAATACATGGTTAGGGGTTCGTGATATTGTAGTAAATAATGAGGGTTCAGATAATACGAATGTTAAATATTCAGCCAGTGTTATTAAGACTAGTACTTATGGAATTTATTCTAGTTATTATGAATCTAAATTAACTGATGAAAGTGATGATACTTATGTATGGTATAATCAAAATTCTAAAGTAGGTGACTTTGTAGGTCTTGATTTAGGTGAAGTAAAACCATTAGGTTTAGTAAGATTTATTATGGGTGCTTCAGGAAATGATTATTGGAGTGGTTATGATTTAGAATATTCAACTGATGGTGAAAACTATACTGTATATGGAAGCTACAGTCAAAATGTAGAAAAGAAAACTGTGGAAGCTGATTTAACAGGAATTAGTGCTCGCTATGTAAGAGTTAGAAATACTAAAGATAAAAATGTTTGGTTAAAAATGTCTGATTTTAGAGTAAATAAACCAAAAGATACATTTGTTGATACAAATAATGAAAGCTTAAAAAATATTGCAACTGTAATTGATGCAGATAAAGCTTCAATTTTACCTACAGTAGAAGCAGTTACATTAAATCCTGAAGAATATATTGGAGTTACACTATTAGGAATTAGAGAATTGACAGCCATTGATTTACAATTAGTAAATGGTGAAGCTCTAACTTTACAAGTATCTAAAAACAATCTTGATTGGGTAAATGTTAATCCAGAAAGTACAGATTTACCTAATGCTCGTTATGTAAGGTTAATCAATAAAACAGATACTCCAGTTACATTTGAAATTACTAAATTTTTAGTAACTGTTAATGCTGGTGATGCAGCATTTGAAGCAAGTGCACCTGAAATGAGCGGTTATGCACCACAAAATATGTTTGATAGTAACTTAACTACAGCATATAAACCAGATACTACAGAAGCAGGATATATTACATATACTCTTTCTGAAAATCTAGATGTTACAAAAATGAATATTATTCAAAAAAGTGCAAATAGTAATGCAAAAGTATTAGTGTTGGTAGATGGTGAAAATGGTAAAGAATGGGTACAAGTAGGTACTTTAAGTAAGTCATTAAATGAAGTTTATTTACCATTCTGGAAAAATATTTATGAATTAAAATTTGAGTGGGAAGCAGATAGTGTCCCTGTTATTACAGAAGTTATTATGATGAATAGCTCTGATCTTCTTCCAAATCGTAATGATTTACAATCATATATTGATGGATTAGATATTGTAGAAGATCAGTATACAGCAGAATCTTATCAAGAATTTGTACAAAAATTGGCAGATGCAAATGTTGTATTAGCTAATAACAATAGTACTCAAAAAGAATTAGATAAAGCACTAACTGATTTACAAGATGCAGTAAATAATCTAGTACCTGTAGAACCAGTAGAAACAAATAAAACAGCATTACAAATTGCAGTAGAAACTGCTAATGTATTAAAAGAACAAGGTGCTTTAGAAAATGTTGTTCCTGCAGTAGTAGCAGAATTTGAAGCAGCGTTAGCAGAAGCTGAAACAATTTTAGCAGATGAAACAGCAGATCAATTAACAATTGATGCTTCATTTACACGTTTATCAACTGCAATTCACATGCTTGAATTCTTAAAAGGAGACAAGACTGCGTTAGGTGAATTAATTGCAGAAGCTGAAAAATATGAAGAAGGTAACTATACAACTGATTCATGGGCAAACTTCCAAGAAGCATTGGATGCAGCAAAAGATGTGATGGATGATGAAAATGCATTAGAAAAAGAAGTTGTAGAAGCATTAAATAACTTAACACAAGGAATTGGACAATTAGTTGTAAGAGCAGATAAATCATTATTACAAAATCTATATGATATGGTAAATGGTTTAGATACAAGCAAATATATAGCTACAACAGTAGAAGGATTAACAGCTCCAATGGCAGAAGCATTAACAGTATTAGAAAATGCAGATGCAACACAAGAAGAAATAGATGCAGCATATGAAGCATTAATGAGAGCATACTTGAACTTAAGATTAAAACCAAGTAAAGATTTATTACAAGATTTAATCAATAAAGCAAATGGATTAAATAGTGCAAACTACAGTGCAAAAACATGGGCAGTGGTAGAAAATGAAGTATTAAATGCAAAAGCAGTATTAGAAAATCCAGAAGCTAGCGAGGCAGAAGTAAAAGCAGCAGAGATAGCTTTAACAAAAGCATTAGCAGGATTAGAAGCAAAACCAGTAGAAACAGTAAAACCAGGGGATACAACAGTAAGTGTAAAAACTGGAGATGATAATGTAATTGGAGCAACAGTTGCATTAATGACATTGAGTTTAGCTGGATACTATATTTCAAAAAAAAGAAAATCTTAGATTAATTCTTATAAAATTTTATAGTTATAAAAACTTACCGATATAAGAAGTCGGTAAGTTTTATTATGTAATATACTATTATAGATTTTACTATTTTATAATTAATATTCATAAATAATGAAATTTATGAATATAGTGATATAATGACTTACGTAAATGATTGTTTTATTATTAGGTTATATAAATATTAATTTAAAAAGATTTTTAAAAATTTAATTTTTCTATTGACTTTAATGAAAAAAACAGTATACTAATATTAGTAATCATTACTAATAATGATTACACATAAATAAGAAAAGAAAAATGGAGGAAAATTATAATGGCTAAATTTGTATGTTCTGTATGTGGATATGTTTATGAAGGAGATAAAGCACCTGAACAATGTCCTGTGTGTAAAGTAGGTGCTGATAAGTTTGTTGAACAAACTGGAGAAATGACATGGGCTGCTGAACACGTAGTTGGTGTTGCTAAAGATGTTGATGAAGAAATTAAAAAAGAATTAAGAGCTAATTTTGAAGGTGAATGTTCTGAAGTAGGTATGTATTTAGCAATGGCACGTGTTGCACATCGTGAAGGATATCCTGAAATTGGCTTATATTGGGAAAAAGCCGCTTATGAAGAGGCAGAACACGCTGCTAAGTTTGCGGAATTGTTAGGCGAAGTTGTAACTGACAGCACCAAGAAGAACTTAGAAATGCGCGTGGAGGCTGAAAACGGAGCAACAGCAGGCAAATTTGATCTGGCAAAACGTGCAAAAGCGCAGAACCTTGACGCAATCCATGATACCGTGCATGAAATGGCAAGGGATGAAGCTAGACATGGCAAGGCATTTGAAGGCCTGTTAAAGAGATATTTTGGTTAATCGGAAATACGCATAGAATAAGGCTTAGCAGGGGAATGGGCGCACTTACGCCCGTTCCTCTTTTTTCTTAAAACTCTTCCATCCAGTCATCCTTACACGTCATATCAGAAAATGCCTCCTGGTAAGCGTATACCATTAAATCAATCCCCTGCTAAAAGATACATAATTATCGATAGAATCGTTCATATTTACAAAAAAATATCAAAAAACAAATTGGGGGCATTCTTTTAATCTTGGTGGGAGCCATATGTATTTCGCTCTAATCGGAGATGTTGCATTTTAGATTTCAAATATTTCAATCCATCTATCATTTCTTTTAAACTTGATACCGATACAAATATTGAGCCTATGATCGTGCAAGCACGACACTTGGCTTATTACTTGCAGGAATAAACGGAACCATTGGGAGGCGTATATATGGCAACAGACATAAAACAAGTATTAGATTCCATGGAACATGCCCTGAAACTGCAAATTCAGGCAAATGCAGAAAGACGTTCTGCCCAGGCAGCGCGGGAAGAAAAGGAGTTCAAAGAAAAACTGATGCAAGCCCAGGCAAACAAAATGGAGATAGAAAGCATGGCCTCTGGAGTAAAGGGGGCACAGGAAGCCGTTCGCAGGGATCAGTTCATGGCTATGATGCTTGCAGGATTTTAATGATCATTGGTCTATTTTGATGAATAATGGTTAAGAACCATTCAATTGCGCATCACGATCTAATCTGCTACAATATTTTTGGACACAAACATTATTTTCTCCAGTCGTCAAACGGCGCCGCTTATACGGCATGTAACGGCTGGCATAATCAACAAAAATGGAGGAACTCTCATGCAGATTGGCAAAGTCATTCATAAATACCGCAAAGCCCGAAATCTGACACAGGAAGAAATGGCAAAGCTGCTGGGCGTTACTGCCCCAGCAGTAAATAAATGGGAACGAGGAGTAAATCAGCCAGATATCGCTTTGCTTGCTCCCATAGCAAGACTGCTGGGGATTACCCTGGAAACACTGCTTTGCTTTCAGGAGGTTCCCACAGCCGAAGAAATCTCGGGAATTATCAAACATATGGACCAGACGCTTGAGACAGCTTCTTACGAGGACGCTTTTCAATATGCTGCGGATATCATTCACAAGTATCCTAATTGTCATCTCCTGATCTGGCAACTGGCATTGCTTTTAGATGTCAGGAACCTTATGGGCGGCAAAGATGCTAGAGCTGAAAAATATCAACAGCAGATTGTTCAGTGGTATGCGCAGGCATTAGAATCCGATGATGCAGAAGTGCGAAAACATGCCGCCGATTCTCTGTTTCACTATTATGTCAGAAAAGAAAGATATGCCGAGGCAGAACAATTTCTCTGCTATTTTCCTTCGGAAAGCATTGAGCGAAAACAGATGCAAGCTGAGATTTACAGCAAGACAGACCGCCGGGCAGAAGCTTATAAAGCTTATGAAGAAATTCTGTTTTCAGAATATCAGAAGCTCTCCGTTGTGTTGCACCATTTGTATCTGCTGTCTTTGGAAGATCGTCAGATAGAAGATGCAAAAATGTGGATAGACAAAGCAAGTGGATTCGCCACTTTATTTGACATGGGATTATATCATTCTGAATCTTGCAAGCTGGAACTAGCCGCCATGGAAAAAGATACTGCGCTTACCCTCTCGATTGCCAAGAACCTTTTGGATTATCTGCAACAAATCTGCGTCTTTACGGATTCGCCGATGTATGCCCACATGCATTTCAAAACGGTGGAAAAATCTTTTTATGCCAAGCAGCGTCAGCATTTGTTGGCTGCATTTCGGGACAAGGAAGCCTTTGCATACATGGATGGCACCCCCATGTGGGACGAACTGATTAATAAAAATGAAACATAGCAGGAAGCGCCGCATGAAAATAATAATCATGCGGCGCTCTGCAGCTTTGCCAGGCCAGATATCCTATTGCTTCTATTTCATACATTCATTGCCGTTCATCAAAGACCTGAGAAGCATGATATGATATTGCTCATCTTCAATGATTCGTGCCAATACGGCGTTGACACAATCATCCTTGATCATCTTCATGTGAACTTCATACTGATTGATTGCCGCCCTCTCGGCTTCAATATCTGCCACCAGCATTCCTTTCACTTGCTCTGGAATGTCCAGATATTCCGGCGTCCACATCTTCCGCTTTCCGTCACGGAACTTCGCAGTAAAATCAATCTTGCCTCCCAGTAAGACGATTAATTCCCCCAGTTTCTGTAAATGCATCATTTCCGCCATGGCTATTCCAAGCAGCGTCCTAGCCATGGGGCATTTCTCACAAGAGAGACGATTCTCATTATTGATATACTGAGTGATCGCAGACAATTCTGAAACGGAGCCACAATAATCAATGCTTAGCAAATTGGCATATGACGGGTTTTTCTCCCGTACCTGAATAGGAGGATAGGGCAAATCCGCCATGAAAGGCCGCAGTCCTTCAAAACTGCAATTATTGACTAAAACATTTCCCATTTGTTCCATATACAGCATCTCCTAATATGTTATCACATCACTATTTCTTTGAAATTCGGTCGCCAATACAAGATAGAAACGGCATCCTTGCCGTCCCTATAGGATAATATACTAGGATTTTAGAATACTGTGCTATTTTTCCTGAAAAAATGTCAATCTTACTTTTCTAGCTCGCTGTATGACTGATATTGGGTCAATAGAAGCCGTCCTGATCATCAAACACAGGCTCCAAAAAGGATCACGCCCGCTCAAGAAACAATACCCCCAATGTCCCTGGCCCGCAGTGACTGGAAATGACGCTTCCTGCCCTAGTCTCTATAATTTCTTCAAACAAAGACAAGCTGCGTAGATAGTCTTTGACTTCTTTCACAATTTCTGGCGTACAACCGGAGTGCGTAATAAACACACGCTCCTTCTTCGCCTTTCTTAACCCCCCTTCCAAATCACAGACATACGCCTTTACCACTTTGGACAAGCTGCCCCGGTATTTCTTACTAACATCCATTTTACCGTCTGTCACTACGATCTTCGGATGAAGCTTCAACATTCCCCCGGCAAGCGCTGCCATGCCGCTACATCTTCCTCCACGATGAAGGTACGTCAGGGTATCTACCACGAAACTGCTGTGCACCAAAGGTCGTAGCTCTTCCAGCCTGGTGATAATTTCTTGTATTTCCATCCCCTCCTGCGCCATGCAAGCAGCTTCGATCACCAACAGGCCAATCCCCGTGGACAAGTTCTGGGAGTCAAAAGGAAATACCTTGTCCTCAGCTTCCAGCTCTTGACTCGCAAGGCGCATGACATTCAGGGATGCAGACATGGTCTCAGAAATCGCAAAGCACAGTATTTCACTTCCATCTGCAAGCAGTGGACGCATACATTCCACAGCGTCCTCAATCGTGGGAGCCGCAGTCTTCGGCGTTGTTTTATTGGCATCGGACCATTGAAAAATCTCATCTGGCGTAATATCCACTCCGTCTCTGTGATCCTCTTCCCCCAGGAGAACATGCAGTGGAAGAACTTCAACCCGATACTGGTCTAATAATTCCTGTGGCAAGTCACAGGTACTGTCTGATAAAATTTTTACCATTATTTCTCTCTTTCCTGATAAACTGAATCTAGTGTACTGATAATATACCTGTTATTCCAGATTTTTTCAAGAAGTAAAACAAATATTTTGAATTAATGTCTATTCTCCTGACTTTCGTTTCAGCGCCCGTTCCGTAGGAATGATCGGCGCAACCATTGCAACGCACTGCACAACGCACAAAATTCCGCCAACAGTTCCCACAACGCCTATTTTCCTGCCCAAAACGGCAAGCATCACGAGCACAGACACAAACAGGAGGATCCGCCCCCATCGAAACCAAATCTTCCCAAAATACTGATGAGCAAACAGCCAGGCTTCTTTGCTTTTCATGGAACGCGGCGTACAATAACCGTAATTGCTATTAACATCCTGCGGCGGCTTATGCTCAAAGAGCCATCCAAACAGCATCATCGTCACAGGAATGATCAGCGTTCCCATAAGCATAAAAATCCAAAACCACATCTGTTTTTCCTCCTTCTTTTGATCGTTTCATGTTGCTATTATTTCATATACAATCCAGCCAATCTCAGTTCTGGATCAAATGTAATCGTAAAGGTAACCGTAACATTTTCGTAAAGCGTAACAACCTGAACGACTGCAAATACCTTTCCCTGCTGAGACACTTGGACCATATATGGCTTGCCTAAGGACTGGAATGCGCCCCAATCTTCCGAAACCTGCTTTTTCGCCGATCCCAGCGTTTCCTCTGTAAGAACTCGCTCCATAGCTGGAATGCTATGTTCCCGCAGCGCTGCGTAGTTGTTTTCATTCAACAACTCTATCACTTCGCTAACCCTTGCTTTCACGCCCTGTTCCTCAAACTTGCCGCCAGAGCCAATCTTCGAATATTTAGGAAGAAACCACCAGGCAAATACTGTCGCAAGAGCCAGCAGCAGTAACACAGCGCACAAAATTTGGACTATTCTTGCTCTACGATACTTTTTTCGCTCCCGCTCAGACAAGTTCTCATTAAATTCTTTGACGACCGTGTCAATGTCTCCCATCCGTCCTAAAATTTTTTCAATTTGCTCCCCCTGCTCTTTGGCCACCGAAATATCAGATAAAAGCTGCTGTCTGAACTCCTCGCGCTGACTCTTAGAACATTTTACCTTTTTAACAACTGCGTTTACATATTTTTCTGCCGTCATAGCTAACCCTCCATAATATCATCAATTTGGGCTGAAACGTTTTTCCACAGGCTAAAAATTTCCTGCAGTACCGTCTTTCCTTTCTCTGTGATATGATAATACTTGCGCGCCACCTGCTTGCCATCAGGCTCACTCCATCTGCTCTGCACCAATTTGTCTTCTTCCAGGCGGTAAAGTATCGGATACAACGTTCCCTCCTTTAATGAAAATAACTCCTGACTTCTATCTCTCAATTCCAAGATAAGCTGATAGCCATATTTCGCTTCTTGTTCCAGCAATTTTAATATTAGCATATCCAGCACACCTTTTTTCAACTGACGCTCATATTTTTGATTCATTGACACCTCCATTCAGCAGCATAAGCCTTTCATTATTTTGTTTTTCAATATACATAGTATTACTAAATAATATACTCAACAATTCTATCATTGTCAACTTTATTTCCACTTGAGTTTCCAAAAATGACGGGGAACTCCCATTCGGTAGTGCCCCGTCATTTTATATTTACATATTTTTCAAGTCTGTCTTGACCCATCTTCAAAACAATTTAATCCAAAAATAAAATCACGACTAAAATAACATCCACTTCCCAGCGAACTTAATATCTGATCTGCTGATCACTTAAAAATCTATCGTTCTCTATGGGCAAAATACAACAACGCCCCCACAAAAAGCACTCCCCCCACGACATTGCCAATCGTTACTGGCAGCAAGTTACGAAACACAAAGTTCTGCCAGTTCAGTACTGCAAGCTGTTGCGTGGTAACGCCATACTGCTCTATGGCTGCCTGAACGTAATTCCCATTCCCCAGAGCAAAAATCCCTGCTGGAATATAATACATATTTGCCACGCAATGCTCATATCCGCTTACGACAAACGCCATAATGGGAAAGAACGCAGACCAAAGTTTGCCCGCAGCGCTTTTTGCCGCACCCGTCATCATAACTGCTGCACATACAAAGATATTGCAGAGGATTCCTGATACGAAGCCGCTGCCAGAAGAAAGCCCAGCCTTCGTCAATGCGACTTTCACAGTATAAGCTCCAAGCAGAGAATTGGAATAATCATACTGCCCGCTTGTGCTGACGAGCAACGCAAACAGCACAGAGCCGACCAAATTCGCCACATATACTAGCGCCAGAACCCGGAGCATGGCAGCGCTCCTTATCTTCCGATCCAAAACGCCCAGAATCATCAGGCAATCCCCAGTAAACAACTCTCCGCCCAGAAAAACAATAATCATCAGACCCACCGGGAATACGGCGCCTCCCGCCAGCCTGGCTAGCCCTACGTTACTGATCCCATGCATCACCACGTTGCTAGCCGCAGCTCCCCCGGCAATCGACATTCCTGACAAGACGCCCAAAAGCGCCATCTTAATAAAAGGCATTTTGACCCGCTCCATTGATTTCTCTATATGAGCAGACACAACTTGCTGTATCTTATTCATACCTGATCCTCACTTTGTCTGATTTATACCATATTATAATCTATGTCTTTGCGTTCTTCAAGAGCAAAGTGAACAAGCCTGCTTCTATCCCTTTACCACGCCTACTGTTTTCAGTTTGCGCACTGGCGTAACCAGATCTGACTGCTGCGCCATTACCTGGTCAATGTCTTTATAAGCAAACCGGCATTCCTCTGGCACGTCATTTTTCTTGCGTTTTCCCAGTACGATTCCCTGTTCTTTCAAATCCACCATAACTTTCTCCACCGAAAACGCCTGCATAGCGCCCGTACGGGAATAATTGCGTCCCGCCCCATGGGAAGAAGTGCAAAAAGATTCTCTGTTTCCTTTTCCCTCGACCACATAACTGTAAGAACCCATGGCGCCTGGAATCACCGCCAGTTCTCCCTGACGCACTCTGGTCGCTCCTTTTCTGTGTACCCAGACGTCGGCGCCATAATGATTTTCCAATGCTGCATAATTATGATGGCAATTGATCTCTTCTCCAAATTCCACAACCTGGCATGTATGCTTTTCAATCTGCTGTTTCACAATCGCACATGTCTTTTGCAACATAGAGGCTCGATTTTCAAAGGCATAATCTAACGCAAGGTTCATCCAATGGATATACTGCCGTCCTTCCTCTGTAGAGACAGGCAAAAATGCCAGACGGTATTCGTCTTTGACCTCGCTGTACCAAAGCTGGTTGAGCTCTCTTGCTTTCTCATGGAAATAATCACACACTGCTTTTCCCAGATGGCGGCTTCCAGAATGTATCATGATGCAGAGCATTCCTTTTTCGTCCTCCTGCAGCTCAATAAAATGATTGCCCCCTCCAAGGCTTCCCACTTGGAAATAGCCATCCTCAATCAAAGGCAGTAGCTTTGTATCTTTTTGATACTTTTCCATCTCCTGTTTTGCCTGGTCAAGAACTTTGGATTCCTGAGGCTCTTTATATCTTTCTGTATTTAAAGGGATGGTTCTCATAATATTGCCAATCATAGACTGAATCAAAGAACCGTTTCCTGTTTGAATATCCCGAATGTCCTTGATATTAATATTAGTTGCAATGAAATCCATGCCGCATCCAATGTCAACTCCCACCGCATTGGGAATCAACACGTCTTTTGTAGCAATCACTCCGCCGATTGGCATCCCCTTTCCTGTATGGGTATCTGGCATCAGACATACCCATTTATGAACAAATGGAAGCTGCGATAAGTGATAAGCCTGTTCCAGACACTGTTCCTCCAACTGGCACTCATTTTCCAGCCATGCCTTGATTGGGAACTTTGTATGATCATTATAAATTATAAACATATCATTCTCATCCTTTCTTTTTTCTGTATCTGATAAAGCAATTATATACAAGTTTTTCCATAAAATCATTTAAAAAAAGTTGCGAACCAGTGTGATTACAAGTGAATATATGATAAAATAATACTATCCAAAGAACAAATACAGAAGTGAGCTTTCTTACTTTCCAAGATCAAAGGAATCTTAAGAAATCATTCACTCTATTTTCAAACTTCTATTCTATAATGGCAACATCAACAAAAAGGAGAACTAATTTATGAGGAAAAACAAATTTTATGCTTTGTTCCTGTCTGGCTTGTGCTGCCTGGCATTGTTAAACGGCTGCGCCTCCAAGGACAAGGAAGGCAGCGGGCCCCAGGAACAACACGCTTCCGAAGAATCTAATGTTTCCGATAACAGTGTGGGAGAATTTTCCATGCAGGATATTGAGGGAGAGACTTACACACAGGAGATGTTTGCAGACCATGATCTGACCATGGTCAACGTATTCACAACCTGGTGTACGCCATGCGTCAATGAAATACCCGATTTACAAACGCTTTGGGAAAATCAAAAAGAGCAGGGCGTCAATGTGGTCGGCATCGTATTAGACAGCATTGACAGCAACGGCGCTGCAGATCAGGAAATTATTGAGAAAGCAAAAGTGCTGGCGGAACGGACTGGCGCTGCTTATCCTTTCCTGATTCCCGATCAAAGCTATCTAAACGGCAGGCTTTCAGGAATCAATGCAGTTCCAGAAACATTCTTTGTGGACAAAGATGGAAACATCGTTGGTGAAACCTATTCTGGAAGCCGCAGCTTGGAAGACTGGGAGACCATTGTGGCAGCCTTGAAGCAGGAGACCGCGCAATGAGGCGGCTAACCGCCCCTTTCAAAAGCGGATGGATTCTGGCCGTTCTCGGACTTGCGATCATGGGTTTTGGGGCTTACCGCGGAGAGATGCATGTAGTCTTAGAAAAAGCAGTAAATATCTGTATGGAGTGTATTGGAATTGGCTAATAGAAAAAATGCAAGAAAATGGAAACGTCATGGAGTACAGGCGCTTTGGGCTCTGCTTACCAATAGTTATCTGATCGGATTTGCCCAGGGGAAAATCTATAAAGGCAGTCTCAAAAATCTCTGCGTCCCTGGGCTCAACTGTTATTCTTGCCCCGGAGCCTTGGGCGCCTGTCCCATTGGGGCGATGCAGGCAGTAATCGGCAACTGGAATTTTAAATTTGCCTTCTATGTAACAGGATTTTTGACCTTTGTGGGAGCTCTGCTGGGACGGTTTGTCTGCGGCTGGCTGTGTCCTTTCGGGCTAATTGAGGATTTATTACATAAAATACCCTTTCCCAAAAAAATCGGCGCTTTCAAGGGAGATAAATTGCTTCGCAAGCTAAAATACCTGATCTTGTTAGTATTTGTGATACTGCTGCCAATGTTCTTGGTAGACGTCATGGGGCAGGGCGCGCCCTATTTCTGCAAATTAATCTGCCCGGCAGGGACATTGGAGGGCGGGCTTCCTCTTGTTTTGCTGAATAAGTCGATGAGAAGTGCTTTGGGCTGGCTCTATGCCTGGAAAAATATGCTGTTACTTGTAACTGTTTTTCTATCCGTGATCATTTACCGCCCTTTCTGCAAATATATTTGCCCGCTGGGCGCCATATACTCTGTCTTTAACCCGATATCCGTATTCCACTACCGGATAGACGAAAGCGCATGTATCGGCTGCGGCGCATGTGCCAAAGCCTGCCACATGCAGGTAGATCCTGTGAAAAGCGCCAATGATCCAGAGTGCATTCGATGTGGCGCATGTAAGAAAGCTTGTCCCGTAAGAGCAATCAATTAGTCCCTTTCATAAATAAGGAGGTCAAGGAAAATGTCTGATTTTCAAGAACTGGTAAAAAGTTTTTCCAAGACCAGGGAATACGTCCGTGACTTTTTCGTCTATGGGTTTAAGACCCGCAACGAATTTAAGCACAAAAGCCCCCGGACTTACGATAATGAAAGACGGCGTCTGGAGAGCTGGCTCGCCCCTTATGTAAAGAAAGATTACGTTGCCAGAGGCGCTAATATTTCCCTTGCCATAGATAGCAATCTGATGGATGCCAATCCCCTTTTTCGAGTCTGGAAGACAAAAAGCTTTACAGACAACGACATTGTACTGCATTTTCTGATCCTGGATCTGCTACAAAGCGGCGTTAAAATGACTGCAGAAGAACTCACCGAGCGACTGCTCACAAAATACGAAGCGCTATTTGACGTTCAAACTGTCCGCAGAAAATGCAATTATTATGTAAGAGAGGGACTGCTGCAAAAAGAAAATTGTAAAAAGACCGTAACTTACTTTGTTGACAATACCCTGGTCTTCTGGCTGCGTTCCAATGAAGCCGTAATCGACGCTCTTGCGTTCTACCAGATGGCGGAATCCTTTGGGATCATTGGCAACTATCTGACCGAGCAATTGGACTATCAGGGCAACCTCTTCCGAGTAAGGCACAGCTTTTTTGTGCATACCCTCGAAGATGAGATTTTGCTGGAATTGTTACATGCCATGAATCACAAAGAATCTGTGCGGCTAGAACTCAAAAGCGCTCGCAGCGAATGTGCAAGCGTCACTGACTGCATACCGCTGCAAATCTTTATCAGCGCCCGCAGCGGACGGCGATTTCTCTGCGGATATCTAATGAATCGCCGACGCTTCCGATGCTTCCGGCTAGACTCCATTAAAAACGTCTCTTCCTTGCAAATGATCCCAGAATATGAGGAACTACAAAGCAAGCTTGCGCAAAACCATTGTCATCTCTGGGGCGTTTCCTTTGAAAACCCAGAGAGACGCCATCTAGATAAACTGATCATGACTTTGCAGGTTCTGGAACCAGAAGAATCTTTTATTGTAGATCGCCTAACTCAGGAGGGGAGAGGCGGCACGGTCACCAAAATTGCGCAAAATACGTATCGCTACGAGATTGAAGTGTTTGACTGTAATGAAATGCTGCCCTGGATTCGGACATTTATCGGTAGGATTTTGTCTCTGGAATGCACTGCAAAATCAGTAGAGCAACGCTTTTATCGTGATTTGCAAACCATGTACGATATGTATCAGATCGAGAACCCCGTAGAAAAGGAGCACTGAACTTCATGGAGATATTTTCAGAAATTTACAGTTGTTACTATCAAGTACTTCGTCATCTGCTCTGCTGTCAGAAACCTTTGACCTTGCAGGAAATCTCTGCGCAGATTTGCAAGGAGGGATTTGGGGAAAGCTTGCTCTCCATCATCCCCAAACTAGAAAGCGGCGCCTGGAATTTGTTCCAGAAAGAGCGCGACCTGTATCTTTCCCGGATTGGCGCCAACTTCCTTACCCCCGTTTCCGACTTGGAAAAATCTTATCTCAAAGCATTGATATCCGATCCCCGCATCGAATTATTTCTGGCACCCCAACAATGCAACGCCTTAAACAAGCTGCTGAAAGATGTGCCTTCTCTCTGGAAGCAGGAGCAATTCCGCTATATTGACCAATTCACAGACGGCGATCCCTATCAGGAACAATCTTATCGCATCCATTTCCAGACCTTGCTGCAGGCGCAAAAAAAACGCCGCTATGTAGAAATTGACTACAACTCTTCACGAGGAAACCGGGTACGCCACTACTATCTCCCCGCCCGGCTTGAATATTCTGTCAAGAATGACAAATTCCGTCTCCTTGCCTTTCGAAAGCCGCAGTGCGGCAAAGCTAAGCTTGCCATATTAAACCTTGCCCGTATGCAGAATGTGAGGCTCACTGAGCGAACCCTGGATTCCGACATTGATCTAAATCACGCCATCCGGGCTTCCTACTATAGTGAACCGCTAAAGCTGCATATCATCAATAAGCGCAATGCCTTAGAGCGCGCCATGCTCCATTTTGCCAATTATGAGAAGAATACCGCCAAAATAGATCAAGATGCTTACGAATGTCTGATCTATTATAATCAAAGCATGGAAACAGAGCTGCTCATAGAAGTGATGTCTTTTGGCCCTATGATTACCGTAATCGGAAATCAAAAATTTCTTTGCAGCCTGAAAAAAAGACTCCAGCGCCAAATGAACCTGCACTGATTCCGTGATATTTTTCGTTTGTCAGATTTCCATGCGATCGATAAATTTATCAAAATTATCTTTCTTAAGGAATGATAAATCGCTATAATTATCAGCCTTTTGTCCAATTCCAAAATTGTTTTAGACATCATAAACGTCGATTTCGTATTCTAACTCTCCTTGGTCGTTCTTGAAACCGCTGATGCGATTGCAATAATATCCGTATAGCTAGTGTGCTGACACATTTATATATGGCGAAACTCTGCAGAACGATTGTTCATCAGCAAGACGGAAGAAGGAGGCGATGCGGTGGCATCGTTGACTGATGACAACGCAGTCTGATGGGCAATCGGGCAAGGAGGTTTGCCTGAATATAAATGTGTCAGTACACTAGGAATTTCATACAGGAAAACCAAACGAGAAATAGCGTATTGATTTGACCTATATTTTTATGTAAGATGAAAGAAAAGGTGAAACAGAACATGAGTAAATAAAATATAAATAAGACAAAACACTTTCATATGCTCTGCCCATCACTTTTTACCGCTTAAACAATATTGTATTCCATACAAAGTTTCTTACAGTTTTCTTCATCCTTTGATGTCCTGACAATATCCGATAATCGACCATACTCATTTAATAACACAATTTTTGTGCATCCCGTAGATATGTATTGATAAATATTTGTTTTCGTTTGACAATCGCATTGGGCATGGAACCTTGCTTTTTTAAGTACCTGATCTCTAAGTGCTTTTAAAATATCTTCATAAGTAATATTATCTACATAGCTTTTTCCATGTAATTTACATAGACTACTCCTTAAACTATTTTCAGATGTTCTTTGATATAAATAATCAAAAGTTTCTTGTATACAAATTTCTTCTTCTGAATTTGCTTCCTCTTTTATCTCCTTTTTTATATCTTGAATATAGTATGAGAAAAAAGGATAATGCGTCTTACTTTGTAAAATTCTAACTAAGTCACCATTGTCATCTTCCGTCATAATATATTGAAAAATACGTTTGCTCAACTTATCATTCCCTATTTCACGAAAATGATCTGAAATAGCGGAAAACAATATTGTTATAATTGTTAACCTCTGTTGACCATCCACAACATCTAAAGTCTGACCAGCCATCTCTAAGTTTCCGATAAAAAGCATAGTCCCCAAAAAATACGGCATATCAAAGATTTTGCCATTTGCATCTATCTTTAAGCAGTCAAGCATATCATAAAAAATTCTTGATAATTTCTTCTTTCCCATGAGTATTCCCTCTGAAATCTTGGAATTGAAAATTGGCATCGTGATGATAATAATTGAGTTATCGTCATTGTACTTGGCTTTATATCCATATTTCATTCCTCACTCTTCTTCAAAATGCACTACAAATTTACTATTACTATGGTTTATTTTCGTTCACCAATCGGCTCATTAATCGGCTCATTTTTGTTCATAATATGAACTCCTGCCAGCACCCTTTTGCTCCAAAATTCCCACTTCACATAATGTTTTGATATAACGTTTCGTCGTCGCCACTAATTTTCCTAATAAATCACGGCCTATTGCGTTGGTGATTATAGAATTATCATCCAGATATTTCAATATCGCAGCCAGGCGAACTTGTTCTTCTTGTGACAACTTTTCTAATTGCATATTAGACAGAGTGTCTTTTCCATATTTTTCAATAAATAATTTATTATATTGCTCACAAGGTTTACACAATACCATAACGCCCCTGGAGTTAGCATCCATTTCAGGATAGGGAGCATTTTCCTTTTTACATACCTCCATAACCTTATCAAAGCCTCTTCCCCAGGATTCAATCTCCCCAGCCTTGTAGAAAACATCTGCCAGTTTAGGATTGCATGGTATGGAAGAATGCTTCTTATATATTTCATCCACAGGCAAATTTTCTGGTCATTTTCCATCATTCCAAACATATATTTTATCTTCATAAATACTAATCTGAATGGGAATTCCGGTACTATAATCTTTGTGATTAATGGCATTCAATAGGATCTCACGAAATCCCTCTATTGGAAACATATATGTTTCTGTCCTCTGCAAACCCTCGTAATCAATCAAAGCTTTCATATACTTTGCATATAGCAACTCGACCGTTTTATCTGCTTGTAAAATTAATGACCCATGAACCTCATCTTGAAATCTTAAATCAGAATCTCCAAAATATCCAATTTTTATATATGCACCTGTTACCCATTTTTCTGGTTCAGGATGAAACATTAAAATTTCTGCCTGTATCAAATTTTCTCCTTCAAATAATTTTAAATTCTCTAACAATAATTTGTCATTGACCTCTGCTGCAATTTTACTTAACCGCTTTTTATAAACAGATTTTTTTCTGAATTTCTGCAACGCTTCCATACTTAGGGCATCTGCTGTTTCTCCTGGTATTGGCACACTATCCCATGTTTTCCCTTGCCTTTGTAAAGGAATTTTAATAATTCTATTCCCTTTATCTCCTGCATGGTACTACCGCTGCGATAATAATATTTTCCTCTATAATTAACTGGAAACGGATAACTATCAACTATAATTTCTATATATTCTAATCCATTTTCTTCTATAAGATTTATATCAGCAATAATATTCATCGTAGAAACAATTTTATTAGGAATATCTTCTAATAGCTTTTTGGCATTTCGAATCCCTTTTACTTCCCCATTATCATCTATCCCAATAATAAGCGTCCCGCCCTATGCATTGGCATATCCGCATATCCATTTCAAATATTCATCTTTCCAAATTTCCTTCCATTCAACGCCTTGATGCTCTGACATTTTTCTTTCCTGCTTTCACTTATTTGATTATTTCTATATTATAGTCTATTCTCATCCTATTTTCATTTGATTAATATAAAAAAGAAACCCTGTATAAATCCAATACAAGGTTTCCATACATGGAAAGCCACAGCTTTACCTCCGCTTTCGTACATCCCGTATATATTTTTCTTTTATAAATCTTTCATGTTGCCATTTCTGCTTTATATAGGCTAGAATGGAAATCTGCCATTTTAACTGTAAAAAACAATCTAATTCTGACAAGTGTAACTATTTCATTGAATTGAGGATTACATTTCTCGGTTAACAGCACATTGATTTCTAGAATCCTTCTCTCCCACCTTAGGTATAACAAAATCCTGTAAACCCTAACGTTTACAGGACTTTCCCAAGCTCCCCGAGTTGGGCTCGAACCAACAACCCCGCGGTTAACAGCCGCGTGCTCTAC
>OFHA01001069.1_pt1 | contig 20783 bp, 19 predicted proteins | sample 1521891 | NCBI WGS metagenome assembly OFHA01 (sample SAMEA3504089, study PRJEB24116) | mouse gut metagenome | biome: mouse gut; feature: mouse-associated habitat; material: faeces | place: Denmark | collected 2011
TGCGAAGCAATATTTTACCTCTTGTGCGAGTGCGCATATTATTTTTATCTTATAGAAAAGATACTTTCACACTTTAGCGTGACAAGGTCTTTCCTATAAGATAAAAAAATTCTGCTTTGCAGGATTCCCCGCTTCACGCGTTAGCGTAACAGAGTCTTTCCAATAGGATAAACAAACCCCCGCATTTTGCTGCGGGGGTTTTTGCATGGAACGTTTCTGCTGTTTTGCAGTAAGTACAGTTTTATATCATAAATTCTTATTTTTCTGTCAGATTCTGTAAAAGAATTTTTCCGGAAGAGGACAACGGTTTGACAAAAAAATCTCCGGTTTCATCTTATACTGTAGGGTATCAGGCTCAGCCTGGGGAAATATCAGACAAGGAGGGAGCGGGTGGAATATGAACTGTATGCAGACGTCTGGTTTCTGACAAATTTTCTTATGGACAGCCTGGCCCTGGTTCTGGCAGGTAAACTGATGCGTCAGCCGGTTCGTCCGGGAAGACTGCTGCTGGGGAGTTTTACAGGGACAGCCGGATCCATGCTTTTTTTTCTGGGGCTGGAAAACTATACCCTGTACCGGATTTGCGTCCATTTTCTGGTAAATCCCCTGATGGTGTATCTGTGTTACCGAAGCAGGAAAAAGGAATTTTTATGTCAGTGGGCCATTACTTATGTGGCATATGTTCTGCTGGGAGGCGTATTGTCCTTTAGTATGGCCGGCAGAAAAGGAAGCGGATATTTTCTGGTCTGCCTGGCGGGGGCTCTGCTGTTTCTTGAGGCAGCCGGGAGGGCGCTGAGACATGTAAAAGGAGAAAAAGAGACTCTTTATGACCTTCTTCTGGTAACCGGAGAAGGAAAACTTTCTGTAAAGGGTTTTTACGATACGGGAAATCTGCTGACAGATCCTCTGGGGAATCGGCCGGTACATATTATAAAACGGGAAATCCTGCAGAGTCAGATACAGAAAGAACAGCTTCTCACGAGACTGATTCCCTATCATTCACTGGGACAGGAATCCGGACTTCTGGAAGCGGTGACTCTGGAGGGAATGTACATTGTCAGAGAAGGATGTCCTCTGTACCTGAAAAAGCCCGTATTCGGTCTTGCAGATGAAAAGCTGTTTCAGGATGACAGATGTGATGTGATATTAAATGGAAAATCCATGGAAAATTAAAGGAGGAAAATTATGTACATAAAAATTGCAATACCGCGGCATTTTCATCTAAAGCTGATACCCAGCCTGCGCAGTCTGCTGATGATGAAAAAAGGGGATGTCCACTATATCGGAGGAGCGGAAATTCTGCCGCCGCCGCTGGAAGCGCGGGAGGAAAACCGCTGTATTCAGATGCTGGACGGAGAGGAATCGGAACGGGCCAGAAGCATTCTCATTGAGCATAATCTGCGGCTGGTGGTGTACATAGCAAAGAAATTTGACAATACAGGCATCGGAGTGGAGGATTTGATTTCCATCGGAACAATCGGCCTGATTAAAGCTATCAACACCTTTAATCCCACCAAAAATATCAAACTGGCCACCTATGCTTCTCGTTGTATCGAAAACGAAATTCTGATGTATCTGCGGCGGAATAACAAGACCAGAATGGAGGTATCCATTGACGAGCCTCTGAATGTGGACTGGGACGGAAACGAACTTCTTTTGTCGGATATTCTGGGAACAGACGAGGATATCATTTATCGTGATATTGAGACAGAGGTGGAGAAAAATCTGCTGAAAAAGGCAGTGGCAAAACTTTCTGAACGGGAACGGGCTATTGTGGAACTGCGGTTTGGGCTGAACCACGCCCAGGGAGAGGAAATGACCCAGAAAGAGGTTGCAGACCTTCTTGGTATTTCCCAGTCCTATATTTCACGTCTGGAAAAAAAGATTATGAAACGTCTGAAAAAAGAAATCGTAAAATTTGAATAAATGTGGTAAAATTTATCATGAATACAAATTTATACAAAGGAGATGGTAAAGTGAAACTTGAATTTTTGGGGGCTGCCCATGAGGTGACAGGAAGCTGCCATTATGTGCAGATGGGAGATGTCAACCTGCTGGTGGACTGCGGAATGGAGCAGGGAGCAGATTTATATGAAAATCAGGAGATACCGGTAAATACGGCCGAGATTGACTATGTGCTGATTACCCATGCCCATATTGATCATTCCGGTCTGCTGCCGCTTCTGTACAGCCATGGATTTCGGGGGAAAGTCTATGGCACCAGAGCAACCGTGGAACTGTGCAATATTATGCTGAAAGACTCGGCTCACATTCAGATGTTTGAGGCGGAATGGAAAAACCGGAAGGCAAAACGTGCAGGACGGCCTCTGGTGGAGCCCATGTATACCATGGATGACGCAGTGGGGGTACTGGAGCATTTTATTCCATGTGAATATGGGGAAATAATTACCCTTTGTCCGGAAATTACCATTCGATTTGTGGACGCGGGCCATCTTCTCGGTTCATCCAGCATTGAAATCTGGGGAACAGAAGAGGGAAAACAGGTAAAACTTGTATTTTCCGGTGATGTGGGCCACGGCAACAAGCCCTTAATCCGCAATCCCCAATATATTCGGGAGGCCGATTATGTGGTTGTGGAATCCACCTATGGAGACCGTCTCCATCAGGATCCGCCGGATTATGCAAAAGAACTTGCACAGGTGTGCAAAGATGCATTTACCAGAGGAGGGAATGTGGTGATTCCGGCTTTTTCCGTGGGCAGAACACAGGAAATGCTGTATTTTCTGCGGAAAATCAAAACGGAGAGCCTTCTGCCGGAATTTGAGGATTTTGAGGTGTACATAGACAGCCCTCTGGCAGTGGAGGCCACCAGCATTTTTCATAAAAATGTGAAAGAATGTTTTGATGAGGAGGCCCTGGAACTGGTGCGCAAAGGGAAGAACCCCATTAGTTTTCCGGGACTTAAAGTGGCTGTTACCAGTGATGAATCCAAAATGATTAATTTTATTGAAAAGCCCATTGTAATTATTTCTGCTTCCGGTATGTGCGAGGCAGGACGGATTCGCCATCATCTGAAACATAATCTCTGGAGAAAAGATTCCACGATTCTTTTCGTAGGTTATCAGGTACCGGGCACCCTTGGAAATATGCTGCTGAACGGAACAAAAGAGGTAAAGCTGTTTGGTGAAACGATTGAGGTTCATGCAAAAATCCAGAATCTGGCCGGAATCAGCGGACACGCAGACCAGCAGCATCTGCTGGAATGGGTGAAGGCCTTTGGGGAAACGCCCAGACGGGTGTTTGTGGTACATGGGGAAGACAGTGTGTGCGACACCTTTGCTTCTCTGATCACAAAGGAAACAGGGCTTACGGCCACAGCTCCCTACAGCGGAGACATTTATGATCTGGAAAAAAATGTCTGTCTGGCAGAAGGAAGCCGGGAAAAGAAAGTACGGCAAGCAAAAGAGGCCCATGGAGTTTCCAATGTTTTTGCAAGGCTTCTGGCGGCCGGAGAACGTCTGCTGGCAGTTATCCGCAAATCAGAAGGACGGCCAAACAAAGAGCTTGGAAAGTTTGCAGACCAGATTAATTCTCTCTGTGATAAGTGGGAGTGACAGAGAGATAGTTTTTCATATTTTTTAATGCAGATTTTTCCAGTCTGCTGACCTGGGCCTGGGAGATGTGGATTTCTTCTGCCACTTCCATTTGTGTTTTGCCTTCAAAGAATCGCAGCCTGATGATATAATTTTCCCGCTCATTCAACCGTTTCATGGCGTCACTTAAGGAAAGTTCTTCCACCCAGGTTTCTTCTTTATTTTTTTTGTCACTGATCTGATCCATCACATACAGGGTGTCTCCTCCATCGGTATAAACCGGGTCATAGAGGCTGACAGGACACTGAATGGCGTCAAGGGCAAATACGATATCCTCTTTTGGAATGTCAATTTCTTTTGCAATGTCTTCAATGGTAGGTTCCCGGGAAAGCTCTTTGGACAGCAGCTCTCTGGCATGGATTGCTTTGTACGCGGTATCCCGCAGGGAGCGGCTTACCCGGATGGAATTGTTATCCCGCAGGTAACGCCTGATTTCACCGATAATCATGGGAACTGCATAGGTGGAAAATTTTACACCGATATCCGGATTGAAATTGTCAATGGATTTGATCAGCCCGATGCATCCGATCTGGAACAGGTCGTCCACGTTTTCATTACTGTTGGAAAAACGCTTGATTACACTTAAAACCAGACGGAGATTACCCTTGATATAAGCCTCGCGGGCTTCCATATCCCCCGCCTTGATGCGGGAAAATAAATCGCTCTTTTCTTCCTCTTTTAATACGGGGAGTTTTGCAGTGTTGACTCCACAGATTTCTACTTTATATGCAGCCATGATGTTACCTCCGGAAAGTTTTGATGTATTAAAAGAATGTACTTAATTTGCTACTTTTATTCATGAAATTTTCATGGTATAATGTACAGGAGAGCAATGAGCAGTGTCTGAACCTGCAAAAGCAGATGTGTCATGCCGGCATGAGTACAGTTGTCTTTTTACAGGTTCGGACAGGGTGAAAGCCCGTGAGCGAGAGAAGCTCAGAGGTTCACGAGCTTGGCACAGCGAGGTTGAAAGATAACCGAAGAATTTGTTGTTAGGAGACAGATAACGATGAAAGATGCCATTGATAAAAGAAATGAACGGGAGAGAATTGCCAGAAGTATTGTAAAACGCAGGAATATCGTGTATATTTCCAAAGAGGAACTGGAACGCAGGAAGCAGGAAGAAGCCAGACAGCAGGACAGGGAAGCGGCAGAACAGCTTGCAAAACGACTGAGAGAAGATGAGGATAAGAAAAATGCCGGTGAAATAGAGCGGCTTCTGGCAGAACAGAAAATGCTGGAGGAGCAGCTGGCAACAGGAATGGATGCCACCGGAAAACATCCCATGGATGATATAACACAGGAAAGAGTAGAGGCGATTTTGAGTGAAAAAAGCAGGCAGCTGCAGGATATTATTTCTGCCAGCAGTATTACGCTGGCACAAAAAAGTGAGCCGGTGGAGGTATCTGTACCGGAAACAGATCAGGAGGATGTCCCCGGAACAGAAACAGACATTGAGGAACCTGATATTTCAGCTCTGGAAGCAGATATGGGAGAAACTTTATCAGCTGGAGAAATGGGGCAGGCGGAGCATATTCCGGTAGAAGGGGAACCGCAGGAACTGCCGGCTGAGATGTATCAGGAAGAACTTCCGGTAGAGGAACAGGAAAATATGAGTGCTCCGGTTTTGGAGCCGGAGGAACTAAAGGAGCCGGCAGGGGGAGGCTTTGGTGAAGAACCGGAGCCGGCAGAGAAGGGAGAGGCAGAATTATGAAGCAGTTAAAGGATGGAACGGAAACTGCCCGCGATAATGAGAAAGACTGTAAAAACGTTTCCCTGAGCGAAACCTGGCCCCAGGACGCTCAGAATGAGCTGGAAGAGTTCATTGAGCAGCAGGGTATTTATATCCGTCAGTAAGGCATGTGCGTTGTGGCTGTTTGTATGCCGCTGAATCCTGAGTCTTTCTTCCGGGCGGTCAGGAATGCTTTTGGAGAAAACCCGTAAAATTTGCGGAATGCCCGTAAAAATGTGGAGTAATCGGAAAATCCGCACAGGGAAGAAGCCTTTAAAACGGGTGTGCCCTCCTGAATCAGGTCTTTGGCATGTAACAGACGTTTCTGCTGAACATAGGCGTGAAGGGTATATCCGGTATGTTCTTTAAATTTGTGCATCAGATAATATTTGCTCACATAAAATTGACGTGACAGTGTTTCGTTGGACAGATCTTCGCCCAGATGCAGACTGATGTAAGTCAGAATGTCAGCAATCTGCCTGTCATACCTGGAAGCGGAAAAGTCTGGCTGGGAGATTTCCGGCAGAAAGATACGGTTCAGATATACCATAAACTGCAAAAAATATGCCTGACTCAGAGCTTCATGACCAAATTCCGTACTGGTGAGAGAGGATTCAAGCTGCTGCAGGATCGTCTGCATGTCTGCCTGCAGACGATGATTCAGCCGAATCAGATTAAATCTTTTTTCAGTTGCTGTAGTAAAGCAGCGGGACAGGTCACAGGAACGGTCTTTCTGCTCCCGGATAAAGTCCGGCTGCAGCCAGATCACAACACGTTCGTATGCGGTGCCGGGGTCAATAACCGGCTTGTGAATGTCGTGGTTGTTAATTAGAAGAATATCCCAGGGCTTAAGGTCATAAGCCTTTCCCTCTACAAAGTAGGTAACATTCCCGGATAAAAATATGATAATTTTGTTAAAATCATGGTAATGGAATTCAAATTCCTGATTCTTTTTTTCTTTTAAATGAAACAGACGGAAATTCTGATGAAGATATCCGGTCTGTTTTTCTTTTTTTTTCTGTGATACAGCATTCATATTGCGTTCTCCTCAAGCCAGTGTCATCCGTGCTCCTCCCGCATAGCGGGCCCCACCTCAAGCCAGTGTCATCCGTGCTCTTCCCGCAAGCGGGCCCCACCTCAAGCCAGTGTCATCAGGGCTCCTCCCGCAAGCGGGCCCCTCCTCATGACAGATTATACAGCACTTTTTGCAGTATTTCAAGCAATATATTTACTGTTATATGCGAAAAGAAAGAGATAAAATAAGTTTATAAAAAAGGAAGGGTATGAATTCTCACGTTCCGGCATATGCTGAACAGGAAAGAAAGGGTGGAATGTATGGACAGTATTACATTGAAAAAATACCATGGTCTGGGAAATGACTATCTGGTACTGGATCCTAACAAAAATGATCTGGTGCTGCAGACAAGAAATATTGAGATGATCTGCCGGAGGAATTTCGGTGTGGGTGCGGATGGGTTACTGTATGGGCCGATTATGGAAAATGGAAAGATAAAAGTACGCATTTTTAATCCGGATGGTTCTGAGGCGGAAAAGAGCGGAAATGGCGTACGGATTTTTGCAAAATATCTGCTGGATGCAGGATATGTAAAGGAAAGAAAGTTCAGCCTGAATACTCTGGCAGGAGACGTGGAAATTGAATTTGTGAAAGAAGACGGAAGCCTGATGCGGGTGAATATGGGAAAACCGGTGTATGCTGGACAGGAAATGCCTCTGACTGGTCTGCAGGGTGAAATTGTAAATGCTCATCTGAGATTTCATGACAATGATTACAACACCACCTGCCTGTCTGTGGGAAATCCCAACTGTGTGATTATGATGGAAGAAGTGACGCCTCAGAAAGCGAAATCCCTGGGACCTTATGTGGAAGAAGCAGAGTATTTTCCCAATCGTACCAATATGCAGATATGCAAAGTAATTGACCGGAAAAATATTGCCATTGAAATATATGAACGAGGTGCAGGCTACACGCTGGCTTCCGGGACCCGAGCCTGTGCGGCGGCGGCAGCGGCAAAGCGGATGGGACTGACAGACGATAAAGTGACGGTGCACATGCAGGGAGGAGATCTTCTGATAGAAATGGAGGAAGGTGAAACCATTTACATGACAGGGAGCGTGGGAACAGTGGGAACTGTCATTCTGGCAGAAAACTTTTTTGCCTGAGGGACAGTTGAAATCTGCTGAGATGAAGATTTCCTTTTCATCAGAAATGAGAGGATAGTAAAAGTCTGTTTTTTATTGAAAAATGTGGTTATGCGGCGGGTGAATTTGTTGCAAAGAGGCCCGGCCCAGGCGGAGAATCCTGCAGAGCAGGATTCTTTTTTCTTCTATAGGAAATTCCTCTGGATTTCCTATAAAAGAAAAAAACAATGATGCGCAGCTTGCGGAAATGAAGTATTGCTGCGCAAAACAGATAGTAATAGAGAAAAATATGTGTTAAGATAATAAGGCAGGTATCCGCAGTATATATGCGGGACTGGAAAGGAGGGTGGATATGGGCCTGCTTTGGGAGCTTTTTTTTACATTTTTTAAAATCGGCATTTTTACTTTCGGCGGAGGATATGCCATGATTCCCCTTATTGAGCACGAATGTGTCGAAAAAAGGTTATGGATTACTTCTGATGAAATGATGGATATTACCGTTATTGCTGAATCCACGCCCGGACCTGTGGCAATTAATTGCGCAACCTATACGGGATATAAGAGAGCAGGAATCAAAGGGGCAGTCAGTGCAACCATTGGAATTGTACTTCCTTCATTTGTTATTATTCTTCTGATTTCCACATATATGGATCATCTGCTGAAGTATGAACCGGTGGTAAAAGCCTTTAAAGGTATCCGTGTTGCAGTGGGAGTCCTGATAGCTCAGGCTGGTCTGACAATGATAAGAAAGACAATGAAAAGAACATCTCATAAATATATAAGCCTGGGGATTATCACCGGATTTTGTATGCTGGTAATGGTACTGAATATGTTACAGATAAAATTTTCAACCATATATTTCATTATATTTGCAGGTTTTTCCGGGTTTTGTATATGCAGTCTGGCAGAAAAGAGGGCGGAAACATGATATATTTTCTTCTTTTTAAAGAATTTTTAAAAACAGGTCTGTTTTCTTTCGGCGGAGCATATGGGGCCATTCCTGTTATACAGGAGATGGTCTTAAAAAATGGCTGGATGGATGAGGCAGCGTTTGCCGATATGATTGCGGTCAGCGAGTCGACTCCAGGCTCCATTATGGTAAATGCCGCGACATACATCGGAAACAGCCAGGCAGGATTTTTCGGAGCATTAATTGCAACGACAGGCGTGGTACTGCCGTCATTTGTAATCGTACTGCTGCTTGTTGCTTTGTTTCAGAAGCTGATAAAACACCGCAGAGTACAGATGGCTTTAAAGAGTATAAAATTGTGTCTTATGGGCGTTATTACCGGAACAGGTTTATATATGTCAGGTGCGGTGGTTTTTATATCTGACAGAGGGGAAATGGCGGATTACAGGACCCTGTTAGTGTTAATTATACTGACTGTTTTTTCAGCAGCCTTTTTCCTGAAAAAGAAACAGACAGTTTCTCCCATACTGCTGATTGCAGTTTCCGCAGTAATGGGATGTGTCCTGTTTTAAATAATTTCTGTATAAAATTTTTGATGTCCTTTTCATTCTGACTGTTCTGTGGTATATTTTCAGTAGCGTATGCTGATTTGATTTTTGAAAGGAGAGTGATGCATTTACAGGGAAATCTGGTTCTGTGGAGACTGTCAGCAGGGGAATAATGAGAAACTACGCGTATGAGAGACTGGGGATGGTGCACTGTAACGGGAGAAGTACAATAAAATAAGAAGAAACAGTAAAAAAGTGGGTGACATTTCCCCTGCTTTTTGTTATGATATAGGAAATTAGTTACATTTTATGGAATGCAGCCCTCCGGAAGAGAAAAGGGGCGTTTTCATAAGCAATAAGAGTTACAGGAGAGATTTTATGGAAAAGATATTGGATGTGATCAGCAAACAGGTGATGGAGGCCTTAAAGGCCTGCGGTTACGACGAAAAATATGGTAAGGTGACGTTGTCTAACCGGCCGGACCTCTGTGAATACCAGTGCAACGGCGCCATGGCTGCCGCAAAGGAGTACAAATGTGCTCCCTTTCAGATTGCAGACAGAGTGGCAGAGCAGTTACAGGGCAATGAGATGTTCGAATCAGCAGAATCGGTAAAACCGGGATTTTTAAATCTGAAAGTAAGCCCGGAGTATCTGGCAGAATATCTGCATCAGATGGAAGCGGACGAACAGCGGCTGGGCTGCAGTAAATGTGAACATCCCAAAACCATTCTGATAGATTATGGCGGACCGAATGTGGCAAAACCCCTCCATGTGGGACATCTGCGTTCAGCCATTATCGGGGAGAGTGTGAAACGGATTGGACGGTTTATGGGCCATAATATGATTGGCGATGTACATCTGGGGGACTGGGGCCTGCAGATGGGGCTGATTATTACAGAATTGAAGGCGCGGAAACCGGAACTTGTGTACTTTGATGAGAACTATACGGGGGAATATCCCGAAGAACCGCCCTTTACCATTTCTGAACTGGAGGAAATCTATCCTGCTGCCAGCGGAAAATCCAAAGAAGACGAAGCCTATAAGGAAGCGGCCATGGAGGCGACTTATGAGCTGCAGCATGGCAGAGCAGGTTATGGCGCGTTGCTGAATCATATTTTAAATGTGTCAGTCAGCGATCTGAAGCGCAATTATGAAAATCTGAATGTATCCTTTGAGCTGTGGAAAGGAGAATCTGACGCCCAGCCTTACATTCCGGATATGGTGGAGAAAATGAAAAAAGACGGATACGCCTATATCAGTGAAGGGGCGCTGGTGGTGGATGTGAAGGAAGATACAGATACCAAAGAGATTCCGCCCTGTATGATTTTAAAGTCAGACGGAGCTTCTTTGTATAATACCACTGACCTTGCCACCATAGTATGGCGTATGCAGGATTACCATCCGGATGAGATTATTTATGTGGTGGACAAGCGGCAGGAACTGTATTTTACCCAGGTATTCCGCTGCGCAAGGAAGACAGGACTGGTGGGGCCGGAAACGGAACTGACATTTCTTGGCTTCGGCACCATGAACGGGAAAGACGGCAAGCCCTTCAAAACCAGAGAAGGAGGCGTAATGCGTCTGGAGTATCTGGTGTCCGGTATCAACGAGGAAATGTACAAAAAGATTGCAGACAATCATACGGTGGAGGAAGCAGAGGGCCGGGAAACGGCAAAAACAGTGGCGCTTTCTGCCATCAAGTACGGAGATTTATCCAATCAGGCTTCCAAAGACTATATATTTGATATTGAAAGGTTTACTTCCTTTGAAGGAAATACGGGACCTTATATACTTTATACCATTGTACGGATGAAATCCATCCTGAAAAAATACCAGGAGTCACGGGAACTTCCGGAACATGCCGCAATCCTTCCACCTCATTCTGACAGTGAGAAATCACTGATGCTGGAACTTGGCAAATTTAACGGTATGATGGAAAGTGCATTTGAGGAAAAAGCGCCTCATAAGGTGTGCGCATACATTTACGACCTGGCAAATGCTTTTAATCATTTTTATCACGAAACGAAAATTATGGCAGAACCTGACGAAATGATACAGGCAGGCTATATAAAACTACTGGAGCTGACAAAAAAAGCGCTGGAAATCTGTATTGATGTACTTGGCTTTGAAGCGCCGGAAAGGATGTAGAATTATGAAGAAATATGACGTAACAGCACTGGGAGAATTATTGATTGATTTTACTTATACCGGAGAATCCGAACAGGGGAATTCCCTGCTGGAGGCCAATCCGGGCGGAGCGCCCTGTAATGTACTGGCATTGCTGAACAAATGCGGAAGAACCACGAATTTTATTGGTAAAGTTGGAAAAGACCAGTTTGGTTATCTGCTGCGGGATACTCTGGAGGATTTAAAAATCGGTACAGCAGGCCTTTGTTTTGATGAAGAAGTGAAAACCACCCTTGCTTTTGTGAAAACTTTTGAAAACGGAGACCGGGATTTTGCATTTTACCGGAATCCGGGGGCAGATATGATGCTGACGGAAGCAGAAGTGGATGAGGAGCAGATTAAAGACAGCCGGATTTTCCATTTTGGAACGTTGTCCATGACCCATGAAGGGGTGTGCAGAGCCACAGAAAAGGCGGTGAATGCCGCAAAGGACAACGGAGTTCTGATTTCTTTTGACCCGAATCTTCGGATTCCCCTCTGGAAAGATCTGAGTCTTGCAAAAGAAAAAATGGAATACGGTCTGAGTAAATGTGATGTATGTAAGATTTCCGAAGAGGAAGTGGAATTCCTGACAGGAGAAAAGGACATTGAAAAGGGAGCGGGGATTCTCCGGGAAAAATTTCCGGTAAAACTGTTTCAGGTAACAGCAGGTGCAGAGGGAAGTTATGCATTTTATAAAGATCTGGTGGTGTATAAACCCAGCTTTAAGTTAGGAGGGACCATTGAGACTACCGGAGCGGGAGATACCTTTTGCGGAAGTATCCTTCATGGACTGCTGGAGCGGGAAATTGACAGCCTGACGAAAGAAGACCTGGAGCAGATGCTGACTTTTGCAAATGCGGCGGCTTATCTGGTTACCACCAGAAAAGGAGCCATTCGTTCCATGCCGGAGACGGATGAAGTACATAAAATTATAAACGAAAATACATAAGCAGCAGAGGAGCAGCGTTGAAAATTATCAGGCCTGTAAGAACCGGAAATAAATGAATTCCAGCAAAAGCAGTGCAGTCAGGGAGTGGTTATGATTACGATTAAAGAAATTGCATCGATATTGGGAATCAGCCCTACAACCGTGTCAAATGTTGTAAACGGGCATACAGAGAAAATGTCTCCTGCCACAAGGCAGAGAATTGAGGAGGCACTGATACAGTATGGGTTTCAGAAAACTGCTCATCGGGAAGAGTACGGAAAGGCGTTGAAGCTGATATCGGTGGATTTCTGTCTTCGATACAAGGAAAGTGTTTTTACGGATCCGTTCTGTGCGGAACTGTTAAACGCTATATGCATGAAGCTGCAGGAATACGGCAGGTATCCGGTCTGCGGAATTCCCAAAGATGAGCAGGATATTTTTCATAAACTGCAGGCCCGCAATATAGAAGGGGGGATTGTGATTGGATTTGACCCCTGGGAATGTCAGGAATTTGCAGGAAGAGTAGGAAAGCCTCTGGTGTATATTGACTGCGGAGAGGGAGAATATGACAATGTTGGAATTGCAGATTATGAAGGCGGAAAACGGATTACGGAATTCATGCTGAAGCAGGGACACCGTAAAATAGCCTTTTTCTGTGACAGGAAAAATCCGGTATCCAGCACCTTTGAGCGGTTCCGGGGATATTGCGACGCTCTGGAAAGTTACGGCATTACCTACAGCAACAAAGACTACTATTATCTGCCTGCAGGCAGAAATCTCAGGCGGGAAGCGCTGCGCAATTTTGCCCTCAGGTCCAGAAAAGAAGGATACACAGCCGTGTTTGTGGTATCAGATTTACTGGCCAACGAAGCCATCAGTATTTTTTTCGGAGAGGGGCTGAAAGTACCGGAGGATATTTCTGTGGCGGGATTTGATGATAATATTTATGCCCGGCTGAGCAGGCCCATGCTTACCACAGTCCGTCAGTCGGTGAAGGAAAAAGGAGAAGAGGCAGTAAAACTTCTGGTACAGAGAATCCGGGGAGAGGAGATTATTGCCAGGTCATTTAAGCTCCCGGTGGAGCTGATTGTAAGGGAAAGCATACGGAATATCAATTAAATCAGGGCCGAAGGGCCTGTATGAAAAAGGAATCCTTTTATAAAGGATTCCTTTTTTGTATAAAATATACATAAAGACTTTATTAAATTTGTATAAAAAATTGGTTATGCACATAATATGTTGCAAAACAAAACATAACTAAATAAAATTAGCAATGCAAAGAGCAAGGTTCCAACAGAAAATTTGTTTAAAAAGACGAGGAGGTAAAAAATGGCAAAGAAAAAGAAAAAAGTAATGGCATTATTCCTTGCTGTGACAATTGTCTCAGGGCTTTTGCTTGGCGGATGTGGCGGCAAAAAGGATGATGCAGACGGAAAGGTTGTGATCGAGCTGGTTCACTACAAACCGGAAGCAGTGGACGTATTTGAAGCACTGGAAGAGAAATTTAATGCGACTCACGACAACATTAAACTGGTGATTGATTCGCCGAACGATGCCATGGTTATTCTGAAGACAAGATTTATCCGGGAAAACAATCCTGATATTATCGGAATTGGCGGAGATATCAACTACTCCAACTTCCTGGATGCAAAAATGCTGATGGACATTTCTGATTTTGACGGTCTTTCAGACATCAAGGAGAATTATCTTACTACAAATAAAGATCTGGAATATGTTCCTCAGGAAGGCGTTTATGCAGTGCCTTACATGGCGAACGCGGCAGGTGTTCTCTATAACAGAGATATGTTTGAAGAACACGGATGGCAGATTCCAACCACCTGGGAAGAGTTCAACCAGCTCTGTGAGACGATTCAGGCAGAAGGAATCCAGCCGCTGTATTTCGGATACAAAGACACCTGGACCTGTCTTGCACCATGGAATGCCATTGCAGTAAACCTGTGCAGCACAGACATTGCATATCAGGTAAACAGCGGAAACGCCACATTTTCAGAAGCATATGAAGAAATTGCAGTGAAAGATAAAGAACTTCTGAAATACGGACAGTCCGATCCGGTGGCATACAGTTACAACGATGCATGTACCGCTTTTGCAAGAGGGCAGTCAGCCATGTATGTAATTGGTAATTATGCAATTCCCCAGATTAAATCCGTAAATCCGGATATGAACATTGACTCTTTTGTATTCCCGGCAAGCAGCAACGCAGAAGAAAACATCCTGAATTCCGGTAATGACCTGATGTTCTGCGTGATGGAGGACTGTGAACATAAAGAAGAAGCCTATGAAGTATTAAGATTTCTGTTGGAAGACGAAAATGTTCAGGATTACCTGAACGACCAGAGTGCAGTACCGTGTAAGAAAGGTGATTTTGAGATTGCTCCGGAACTGGACGGCATGAAAGAGTACATAGAAAATGGAATCGTTGCGGACTATCAGGACCACCACTATCCCAGTGAGATGGCAGTAGACGCCATGATTCAGACTTATCTGTTCGATAACAGCAGCAATGCACTGGACACCTTCCTTACCAGATTTGACAAAGAATGGGTAAGATATAATAAAGATATTATCAGTAAAGTGCAAAAATATCAGGAAAAGGGGGAATAGACCATGGGAAACGAAGGAAAGAGAGATAAATTGTGGACGAAAAACGATAAGATTTTTCTTGGAATGCTGATTCCTGTGTTGATTCTGTTCTTTCTGTTCAACACCCTTCCGTTATTAAAGGGTTTTTATTACGGTCTTACCAATTACAAGGGCTATGGCGATTATGACATGGTAGGCCTTCGGAACTTCAAAGATTTACTTACAGACCTGCGTGTGGGTAAATCCTATCTGTTTACGTTTAAGTATGCAGTAGTTATGACCATTGCAGTTAATATTATCAGTTTAATCCTTGCTCTGGGATTAAATCGTGAAATACGGGGAAAAAGTACGTTACGAGGAATTTATTTTGTACCGAATATATTGGGAGGACTGGTTGTAGGTTATATTTTCAGCTTTGTATTTACATACATCCTTCCGGCAGTGGGAGAAGCAACCGGAATCGGTTTTCTTCAGAACAGTATGCTTGCAAGCACCAAAACCGCATGGATTGCCATTGTGATTGTAGGTGCATGGCAGGGAATAGCAATGAATACGATTATTTATATATCAGGACTGCAGACCGTTCCGGCAGAAGTGTATGAAGCGGGAATGATTGACGGTGTCAGCGGATGGAAAAAATTCTGGAGCCTTACCTTCCCGTTGATTCTTCCGTTCTTCAGTATTAACCTGGTGCTCTGTATGAAAAATGCACTGATGGTATTCGACCAGATCATGTCTTTGACAAAGGGCGGTCCGTCTCAGAGTACAGAATCCATTTCCTACCTGATTTACAACAACGGTATGAGCGGCGGACAGTTCGGTTTCCAGAGTGCGAACGCATTTGTATTCTTTATAGTAATCGTAGTAATTTCGTTCCTGCAGATGAGATTCTTAGGAGGTAAGGAGGAGCAGTTATAATGGGAAAAAAAGATAAAGGAAGCGAAGGAGCAGTCGGCGGCAAGGCCGTGAATAATATAATCAATATACTTTTGGCAATTGGCTGTCTTACCATATTATTTCCTCTTTATATGACAGTTATCATTGCTTTTAAGAAACCTTCGGAAATGACCAATGACGTGGCAGGAGCCCTGGGATTCCCCTCAAGCTGGAGTTTCAGCAACTTTACAGAGGCAATGCGCGTAACAGATTTCTGGCGTTCTCTGGGCAACAGTTTGCTGCTTACCGGCGTAACAGTTATTATCTGTATCCTGCTGCATTCTCTGGCAGGTTATGTGATCGGAAGAAAAATGGCGAAACTGAAAGTGTTTAAGGTATCCTATTTCTACATTGTAAGCGGTATGTTCGTACCTTTTGCAGTGCTGATGATGCCTCTGGTAAAACAGACTTCTCAGTTTGGGATTGCAAACCGTTTTGGTGTTATTGTGTTGTATGTGGTATTCTTTATGCCCATGAACATTATGTTGTATTCCGGATACCTGAAAAATATCCCCATGGCGCTGGAGGAAGCAGCCTGCGTGGATGGTGCAAGCATATGGCAGACTTACTGGAAAATTATTTTCCCGAACATGAAACCCATGCATGCAACCGTAGCAGTGCTTACTGCAATGAGCACATGGAATGATGTTATGACTCCGCTGGTTATCATGTCAGGAAGCGATGTCAATACCCTTCCGCTGGCACAGCTGAATTTCCAGTCACAGTTCGGAACCAACTACAACCTGGCATTTGCATCTTATCTGCTGGCATTGCTGCCGATTCTGGTTTTCTATATCATTTGCCAGAAACAGATTATCAACGGTGTTGTAAACGGTGCAGTAAAATAAAAATAAAAACAGAATAAAGGAATATACGGTATGGACTTAAAAAACAGCTATTACGAACTTTATGGAAGAAATGAAATTACCGAATACCGCTGGGGACAGTTAATGTCCATCCTGGAACATGCCGCAAAAACCCGTCCGTCTGCCCTGAAAAAGGCAGACGGGAACGGGAATGACTGGTATCAGTCGGAAAAAATGGTTGGCATGATGCTTTATGTGGACCGGTTCAGCAACAATCTGGAGGAATTCGAGAAACGGATTGACTATATTGCAGAACTTGGGATTACTTATGTGCATTTCATGCCACTTTTAAAATCCAGGGAAGGCAACAATGACGGAGGTTATGCGGTATCAGATTACCTGATGGTGGACGATAAATTCGGAACCATGAAGCAGCTGGAACGGGTAATGAAGCTCCTGAAGGCAAAAGGAATCCGCACCTGTATTGATTTTGTGCTGAACCATACGGCAAAAGAACATCTCTGGGTACAGAAATACAGGGAGGGAGATCATGATTATGACGATATGTATTTTATGTTTGATGATGATACCATTCCCAAAGAATATGAAAAATATATGACGGAAATTTTTCCCGGAGTGGCTCCTGGAAATTTCACCTGGTATCCTGATATCCAGAAGTATGTAATGACCAGATTTTATGAATTCCAGTGGGATTTGAATTACAGGAATCCGCAGGTGTTTAACAAAATTGTGGAAGTAATGCTTACCCTGGCCAATAAAGGCGTTGACATTTTCCGTCTGGATGCGATACCATATATGTGGAAAGAACCGGGAACTCCATGTATGAATCACCCCAATGTACATAAACTGCTGGGCATGATGTATGAGATTGTACAGCAGGTATGTCCCGGGGTGGTATTTCTGGGAGAGGCTATTGTGGAGCCTTATGAGATTGTGAAGTATTTTGGAAACCAGGAAATGAAGGAATGTAATGTAATGTACAATGCCTCCTTCATGGTATTGCTCTGGAATTCCCTGGCCACCAGAGATGTACAGCTGATGGAACGTTCCCTTTCCATTGATTATGGGATTCCGGACAGCGGTACATGGATTAATTATGTACGCTGTCATGATGACATCGGATGGGGATTTGAAAAGGAGATTCTGAAGAATCTGGGACTGGATCCGGAGCTCCATAAACAGTATATAATACAGTTTATGGAAGGAAGATATCCGGGCAGCTTTGCCACAGGGGAACTGTATGAATATAACCCGGTGACGCAGGATGCCAGAAACAGCGGAACACTGGCTTCCATGTGCGGGTTAGAGCAGGCTCTGCGGGAGAAACACATGTACAAAACAGAGCTTGCAGTAAAAAGGATTCTCCTGCTCCATGCCATGGTAATTTCCTATACGGGAATTCCGCTGCTTTACAGTGGGGATGAAATCGGGCAGCTCAACGACTGGGGCTATAAGCAGGTGCCGGAACATGCGGCAGATTCCCGCTGGCTTCACCGGGGTGTGATGGACTGGGAAGCAGCAGAGAAACGTACGGATTTTGCCACAGTTCAGGGACAGATTTTTACGAAAATACGAAATATGATAGAGATTCGCAAATCCAGTGAATTATTCAGCTCCGAATATCGGGCAGTTCCGGTGAAAACCGGAAATCCGGCAGTATTCTGTTTTCATAAGGCAGATAAAATGCTGGTGCTTGCAAACTTTTCAGAGCAGGAGCAGTGGGTGGATTCCAGTGCATTTGACTGGTTTGGTCTGCCCGGAGAAATGCAGGACCTTATTACCGGAAGATATGTCAGATCTTATAACAACCGGGTACAGTTAGGTCCCTATGAATATCTCTGGCTTGTGTGAATTTCCGGTATCCCAGACAATCCATATCCCATTTTCCGGTTGCGGTGTATTCGTTATCATTATTACGATTAGAAAGGCAAGTTAATTTATGGCAATTATTATCAAAGACAATGTATTTACCCTTCAGACCAGAAACAGCACGTATCAGATGAAGGCAGACAGCAAGGGCGTCCTTCTGCACACCTATTATGGGAGCAGGACGGACGAGACAGATTATTCCTATATGATATCCATGGCAGACCGTGGATTTTCCGGGAACATTTATGAAGCCAGAGAGGACAGAACCTATTCTCTTGATTTTCTGCCTCAGGAATTTCCGGTGCGGGGAAGCGGAGATTACCGGATAAGCTGTATGTATGCGGATCTGGGAACCGGTGTCAGGGACTGCCTTCTGTTTTTTGACAGTTACCGGACGTTTCATGGGAAGTATGGACTGGAAGGCCTTCCGGCAATGTTTGCTTCTGAGGAAGAGCCGGTTGACACACTGGAAATAATTTTAAAGGACAGCCAGGAAGAATTTTATCTGCATCTGTATTATGGAGTGTTTGAAGAACACGATATTATTACAAGAGCAGCAATGGTGGAGAACAGAACAGACCGGGAAATACGATTGTCAAAAGTTCTGTCTGCCTGTCTGGACATGGATCACAGCGGCATGGATCTGATTCATTTTTACGGACGTCATGCGGGAGAGCGGGAAATGGAGCGGGTTCCTCTGTTTCACGGTGTTACGGAACTGAGAAGTACCCGCGGGACTTCCAGCCATCAGCATAACCCCTTTGTGATTCTTGCGGAAAAAAATACCACGGAAGAACTGGGGGACTGCTATGGATTTTCCCTGCTGTACAGCGGCGGATTCCATATGCATGCCGAAGTGGATCAGTTTCATCAGACCAGACTGGTAATGGGCATTGATGATTCCGTATTTACCTGGAGCCTGCAGCCAGGAGACTGTTTTACAGCGCCGGAAATTGCCATGGCTTACAGCAATAAGGGACTGTCTCAACTGTCCCATTGCTACCATAACGGTTTTCAGAAAAATTTAATCCGGAGTAACTGGAAGGATAAAAGACGTCCCGTTCTGGTTAATAACTGGGAAGCTACTTACTTTGATTTTAACGCGGAAAAGATTCTGAAAATTGCTGAAGAGGCGGCAGAGCTGGAACTGGATATGCTGGTGCTGGACGATGGCTGGTTTGGAAAACGGGACGACGATTATTCAGGCCTTGGGGACTGGTATGTGAATGAGGACAAGCTGGGCTGTTCCATGAAAGAACTGGCGGACAAAGTCAATGAACTGGGACTGATGTTCGGCTTATGGTTTGAACCGGAAATGATTTCAGAAGACAGTGATCTGTACCGGAGTCATCCGGAATGGGCCATGGTGGTTCCCGGCAGGAAGCCTGTTCGGGGAAGATCTCAGCTTGTTTTGGATATGAGTCGTGAGGATGTGAAAAATTATATTAAAGAACGGTTGTTTGACATACTGGATTCTGCCAATATCCAGTATGTGAAATGGGATATGAACCGCTCTGTGGCAGCGGCCTACAGTGCACTTCTGCCCAGAGAGCGGCAGGGAGAACTGCGTCATCGGTATGTACTGGGCCTTTATGAAGTAATGGAGGCCATGCTGGAGCGCTATCCGGATTTGCTGCTGGAAGGCTGCAGCGGAGGCGGAGGCAGGTTTGATGCCGGAATGCTCTATTATGCGCCTCAGATCTGGTGCAGTGACAATACAGACGCAATTGAACGTCTGAGTATTCAGTACGGAACGTCTTTTGGTTATCCCATGTCTTCCGTATCTGCTCATGTGTCTGTATGCCCGAACCATCAGAATGGAAGGGTAACGCCTTTTCAGACAAGGGGAATCTGCGCCATGCAGGGAACCTTTGGATATGAGCTGGATTTAAGTAAAATGACAGAGGATGAGAAGACGGAGGCAAGAGAACAGATACGCACATTTAAGAAGCGTTACCGCTTATTCCAGTTTGGGGATTATTACAGAATTACCTCTCCCCTGGAAAACCGTGATTTCACTGCCTGGGAATATGCGGATAAGGATGGAAAAGAAGCATATCTTGGTGTGGTTTATACCGATTTGCACGGAAATCCGGCTGCCCAGTCTGTGAAATTCCGGGGACTGCGCCCGAAAGGGGTTTATTCCATGTGGAAAAACAATGAACCTGCAGGGACTTTTACCGGGGCTGCACTGATGAACGGCGGAGTTCTTCTGCCCGTTCCGGTGGAAAATTATGATTCCTGCCAGATTTATATTTGTCTGGAAGGAGCAGAAACGGAATAAGTTTAAAATGCATATGAAACAGGGATACTGCAAAAGGGAGTGCGGTATCCCTGTTTTTATTCTACAGGAAATTCCTCCGGATTTCCTGTAGAATAAAAAACGATGATGCGCAGCTCGCGGGGGCGATGTTTATTGCTGCGCAATCCGCTCGTGCGAATAGAAAATGTCACTGCGTGACCGCACTCGGCGCAGCAAACCGTCC
>OFHA01001070.1_pt1 | contig 20755 bp, 17 predicted proteins | sample 1521891 | NCBI WGS metagenome assembly OFHA01 (sample SAMEA3504089, study PRJEB24116) | mouse gut metagenome | biome: mouse gut; feature: mouse-associated habitat; material: faeces | place: Denmark | collected 2011
TCCTTTGCTGTCTCTCCGAATTTCTGAACCCTAATCTGTGAATAAAGATATGCCCCTAACAGTTTTTCACTCATATTTTCACCTTCAAAAGGAAATTATATTAGATTGCAGTGATTTCTGTTATAATTAGCAGACAGTATATAAACTATATTGTCTAATAAACAAAATCATAATATCTTTAACACTATTGTATCACATATTTTAGTAAAGGAGTATAGAATGAAAAAAAATATTTTATTGATTTTTTTAAGTACATTGATTTTAGCTTATTCAAGCAGTATTGTATGGGCAGAACCATATGCTGAAACAATATTACATCATGATGAAAATGATATTTTGGAATTAAATGCAGAAGCAGCAATATTGATAGATGCGATGACAGGAGAAATTTTATATGAAAAAAACAGCACTAAAAAAGAATATCCTGCTAGTATCACAAAAATTATGACTGCTCTTTTAGCATTTGAATGTGGAAAAATGGATGAAATTATTACGTTTTCTCATAATGCTGTATTTGGTATAGAACCTGGTAGCAGTCATATCGCTTTACAAGAAAATGAACAAATTACCATGGAACAAGCTATGTATGCCCTACTTTTGCGTTCTGCAAATGAATCAGCACTTGGTATTGCTGAACAAATTGATAGTTCAGTAGAAAAATTTGCAGAACACATGACAGCACGTGCAAAAGAATTAGGTTGTAACAATACAAACTTTGTAAATCCAAATGGTCTTCACAACGAAAACCATTATACTACTGCATATGATATGGCACTCATTGCAAAAGAGGTATTAAAATTTGATGAATTTAAAAAAATGATTCAAACTACTTATTATGAAATTCCTCCTACTAATAAACAAGAAGAAACAAGATACCTTTATGCTCAACATCAAATGATAAAACCACCTTCTAAATATGTTTATGAAGGTTGTGAAGGAGGAAAAACAGGTTTTACCGATGAGGCACAAAATACATTAGTTACTTATGCCAAAAGGGATAACACAGAATTGATTGCTGTTGTATTGAAATGTAAAGGTGCACAACATTATGAAGATACTATAAAATTGTTTGATTATGGTTTTTCTAATTATAAAACAGTAGAACTTTATTCCATAGAACAAAGCTCTCAAAAAATACCAATTACAATACAGCAAAATCAAAAATCAGAAACAGATTTTATATTTGCAAAACCCAGTGAAACAGTTTATAAAACAGTGCCGATTGATTTTGATTTAAGCAAAGTAACAAAAAAAATAAATTCTATTGAAAATTTGAATATACCTATCTATAAAAATGATGTTGTTGCTACTGTCACGTTTTATTATGAACAAAAGCCTATTCAAACAATAGAGTTATTAGCACAAAATTCTATTGTCTCAGAACAACAATCTATAACAGCATCTACTCAAAATGATAAAAAAATAAATAATACAAAAACAAGTTTTTCTAATGATAAGATATGGTTTTTTGATAGTGTTTCCAGCCTATTCATTTTTGCTGTTTTTTGTAGCATAATATCATTTTTTGTAGCACTGATTATCAGTCGTTTGCTATATCGAAAAAAACAAAAAAAACATCGCTTTGCAAAACGTAAAAGATAATTCAAATAAACGGAAACAACATATAATTTGCTGTTTCCGTTTATATTATATTTTATATGGCATTGTTATAGTAAATATTGTTCCTATACCTTCCTTGCTTTCCACTTTCACTTTACCATTATAAAGCATCATAATATGTTTTACAATAGAAAGCCCCAGTCCTGTACCACCTGCTTTTCGAGAACGACTTTTATCTACTCTATAAAAACGCTCAAAAATACGTTCAATACTTTCCTGTGGAATACCAATACCTGTATCTTTTACTTGTAATACAAAATATTCTCCTTGGTACTTGCAATGAACTGTAACACTTCCTTTTTCTGTATATTTAATAGCATTTTCAATTAAATTAATAAACATCTGAGAGATTTTATCTTTATTACAAAAATAAAGAGGTATTTCTTCACATTCTACAATTAACTGCAATCCTTTTTCTTCCGCCTGTGTACGCAAAAGTCCTTCTATATAATGTAATATTTCTTGTATGGATTCATATTGCATATTTGTGTCCTTTTTTCTTGTTTCAATTTCAGATAAAGATAATATATCTTGTATTAAACGATACAGTCGATGTGTCTCAATATCAATAATTTCTAAAAAATGCTTTGCCATATCTTGATTATTCATTGCTCCTGAACGTAATGTATCTGTAAACCCCATAATAGATGTTAATGGCGTTTTTAGTTCATGAGTAACATTTGATATAAAATTACTGCGCATCTCCTCTAATTTTTTTATTTGTGTGACATCTTGAAAAACTAGTAATGTTCCTAAACTATTATTTTGATTTTTTGTCGCAAAAATAGTGCTAATATATACACGCAATATTTTGTCTCCGTTAAATCTGGATTTTAATATGACAATTTCTACAATATTTCTTTTTTCTGAAATAGATGTTTCTAACAATGTTTTAATATCATCATTTTTGAAAATTTCATAAAAATCAATTCCCTTACAGTAATTATTTTTAATATCAAATAATTCACAGCATTGAGAATTTATCATTAATATTTTATTTTTTTTATCTATTGCAACAACACCGTTTATCATGCTATTTACAATGGCTTCCATTCTTTTATTTTCTGTTTCTAAAGCATTGATAGTCGTATTTAATTTTACACTCATATGATTAAATGTTTCTGCTAAATATCCAATTTGGTCATTTGTCGATACAGGTATTTTTTTAGTATATTTTCCTTGAGAAATTTCTGAAACTGCATTTGTTAACGTATTCAAAGGCTCTAATATTTTCTTAGATATGTAATATGAACAAAAAAATATAACAATTGTACTAATTATAATATATATTAATATATCACTTCTTAAAGCATTTAATCCTGTCAAAGATTTTGAAAATTGTAATGTCATTTTTTCATTATCTAATACAATAGGTCTATCAATACTATAAACTATGCTTTTTTTTGTATTTACCATATTTTGTAATGATAATGTATTTTCTGTTTTATCTAAATTATATTGATAGATATTATTGTCTGATTTGGAATCAGAATCACTAATAATATTTTTTTCTTTATCCATTAACATAATTTGTAATTCTAAATTATTTGCTGTTTGTTTTATAAAATCATCTAATACTTCAGATTTTCCAGTATTATAAAGCAACTCTAACTGTTCACAAACTATTTTTGCTTCTTTTTGAATATGTTGTATACATTCATTGATATAATATTCTTGACTAATATTAATAGCATGATAGCCAATGAAACAAACTATATTAAATATAAGTATTATATAAGATGAAAATAATTTTTTTTGCATAGTTTAATCCTCCCTAAATTTATATCCAAAACCTCTTACCGTTTTAATAAACATAGGGTTACTATCATCTTGTTCAATTTTTTTTCTAATGTGGCGAATATGCACATCTACTGTCCGTGTTTCTCCAATATATTCATAACTCCATATCTTTTCAAGTAAAACATCTCTGGAATAAACCTTTCCTGGACTTTCAGCTAATAATTTTAAAAGTTCAAATTCTTTTAATGACATTTCAATCAACACACCATCTTTTTTTACAATTTTATTCTCTAAACCAATTTCAAGCCCATGTGTAGAAATAAAATTTTGTTCTGATTGTATTGTTTCTTTTTCTGATATGCGACGAAGTACTGCTTTTACCCTTGCTTGCAATTCTCTAATACTAAAAGGTTTTGCAATATAATCATCTGCTCCTGTTTCTAATCCCAGTACCTTATCAAATTCATCACTTTTTGCAGTTAATAATATCACTGGTATTTTTTTTATTTTTTCAGTATTTCGTATACGGCGAAGTACTTCTAATCCATCAATTTGAGGTAACATGACATCTAACAAAACAGCATCTATTTTTTCATTTGACAATAAATCAAGTGCAGCCTCCCCTGTTTCCACAGTAATGACAGTATAACCATTCGTTTCCAAATTATATTTTAAAAGTTCTAATATATGCACTTCATCATCAACAGCTAATATTGTTTTCTTTTTCATGTATGTTCTCCTTATCTGTAATATACTTTTTTAATAAATTGTTATGATATAGAAAATAATTCCATTACTTTTATTAGTATAGCACATAGTGATAAAAAAAGCTGACTTTCAGAAAATTTTCTAAAAGTCAGCAATATGATTTACTGATTATTTTTCATTTGCTCTTTGTTCAATAATTTTTTTCTGCATTTCCATAGGTGCTTCTTCATAGCGTTCAAAGTAATATTCATAATAGCCTCTACCTTGTGTCATAGAACGCAAATCTGTTGCATATTTGTGCATTTCTGCAAGAGGTACTTCTGCAATAATGACCTTCTTCTCATTTTCAGGGTTCATACTTAATATACGTCCCCTTCTCTTATTGATATCGCCCATAATATCTCCCATATATCTTTCTGGTATGGTTACCTCTACATGAGCAATAGGCTCTAATATTGTTGGTTTTGCCTGTGGCAGACCATCTTTAAATGCTACTGAAGTTGCCATTTTGAATGCCATTTCTGAAGAATCTACAGGATGATAAGAACCATCTACTAATGTTGCTTTTAATCCAACAACAGGATAACCTGCAAGCACACCATTATTTACACATTCTTGTAAACCTTTTTCTACGGCTGGGAAATATTGTTTTGGTACAGAACCACCAAATATTTTTTCCTCAAAAACATAAGGCTGAGATTGGTCACCTGATGGCTCAAATTCCATCCAAACATCACCATATTGTCCATGACCACCAGATTGTTTTTTGTATTTTCCTTGTATTTTTACTTTAGATTTAATTGTTTCTCTATAAGGAATAATTGGGTCTGTTAAATCTACATCAATTTTATATTTTGTTTTTAATTTATTCACAACAACTTCCAGTTGCTGTTCGCCTTGTCCATAAATAATTGTTTGTTTTGTTTCTTTATTGATTTCCAAACGCAATGTTGGGTCTTCTTCTAATATTTTTGATAATGCTGCTGAGATTTTATCTTCATCGCCTTTTCCTTTTGGTGCAATACACATAGAAAGTCCTGGTTTTGGCAAATCAATTTTTTCCAATTCTACTGGGAAATATTTTGAGCAAAGTGTGTCTTGTGTAGATGTATTGGAAAGTTTTGCCAAAGCACCAATATCGCCAGCCTGCAATTCGTCTACTTCAATTTGCTCTTTTCCTCTTACAACATAAAGATGTGCTACTTTTTCATATGTGTCTTTTTCAGGATTATATACTGTTTTTGTATTATCAATCACACCAGAAAGCACACGGAATATATTTAAACGTCCAACATAAGGGTCAGATATTGTTTTAAATACAAAACAAGCTAAATGGTCTTTTTCAGAATTATAACGTTTCATACCCTCGCCTTCATTTTTTAAATCTTTACATAAAAAAGAAGGACGACATTCTATAGATGGAGGCATAAATTTTACAATGGTACTCATTAAAAGTCGAATACCATATCCCATTGTAGCAGAACCAAATATAACAGGTGCAATAGAATGGTTACGAATACCTTTTTTCAATCCTAAGTAAATTTCTTCTAATGTTAATTCTTCATCATTAAAGAATTTTTCAAGTAAATCGTCATCGCTTTCAGCAGCAACTTCTACAACCCATGCACGTAATGTTTCTACTTCTTCTTTTTTATCTTCTGGAATATCGCATTTTACCAATTTGCCATTACTATCTAACATTCTTGCATCTTTTTTTAATACATTAATAAAACCTAATATACCATTACTATCTCTAAAAGGTACTTGCAAAGGTGCTACAATTTTTCCGTATTTTTCTCTTAATTGATTGATAGTATTTTGGAAATCCGCACTTTCATCATCCATTTGATTGATAAATATCATTTTTGGAATACCAATTTCTTCCGCATATTCCCATGCTTTTTCTGTACCAACTTCTAAACCTGATTTTGCTGAAACAACAATCAGAGCAGTATCTGCTACGCTCATTGCCAATTTTACTTCTCCTACAAAGTCAAAATATCCTGGTGTATCTAAAAAATTGATTTTTGTGTCTTTCCATTCAACAGGTAATATAGATGTACTAATAGAAACCTGTCTTCGTATTTCCTCTGGGTCATAGTCGCTTACTGTATTTCCTTCTGATACTTTCCCAAATCTTTTTGTAGCACCAGAATAGTAAAGCAATGCTTCTGATAATGTGGTTTTTCCACAACCGCTATGACCCAATATAACAATATCTCGAACTTCATTTGCAGCATAATTTTTCATACTTATTTTACCTCCTCTTGTTGTTTTTATAACAGGTATATTATATCGTATTTTTAATATCTTTTTATTTTGCGAATATGCAAATGATATTATTATAATAATTCGACAATAATAATAAATATCCTTCTTTATTTATAAAAAATTATAAAATATATATCAATATCTATTATAAAAGTGAGAACTTATTACCTTACAAGTGAAAGAAATTCTCTCCTTATTATTTTACAAATCTTGGTGTATAAGACTTTTCTGTCAAAGGACGTATTTCATATCCTTGTGATTGCAGTCCTTCTATAATTTCAGGTAATGCTTCTGCTGTTGTTTGTTTTGGCTTCGTTTGGTGCATCAATATCACAACTTCATTTTTTCCATTTGTACCATTTAATACATTACTTACAATGGTATCTTTTGGTATATTATTTCCTCTTGCATCTCCAGAATCTACATTCCAATCTACATAAATATAGCCATTTTGTTTTGCTTGCGTTGTAATATTACCCATAACACCATTTTTCATACCAATAGAATTATTAGAACCACCTGGAAAACGCATAAAAGGAGATATTGTTCCTAATATACTTTCTAAATACTGCTGTTCTTTGTTAAAATCAGCCCAAAAAGCATCAGAAGAAGAATAAAGTACTTCATATTTATGACTGTTTGTATGGTTTCCTATAATATGTCCTTCTGACTGCATTCTTTTTAACAATGATTCGTCACAACTTCCTGTTACAAAAAATGTTGCTTTAACATGATATTGTTTTAAAATATCCAGTATTTTTACAGTATTTTCAGATGTACCATCATCAAATGTTAAATACGCTCTTTTGGATGAAAATTTAGTATACTGCACAGGAAAATCAGGCGCAATTTCTAGCACATCATTTAATATTTCTGAAACTTCTCCTAATGTGATTACATCATCTGCACCAATCATACCATTACTTTGTATGTCCATCAATCCTCTTGAATAAGCAAATTGCAAAGGAATCATTGCGGATTTTGAAATATCTTCCTCAAATACAATATTTTCTCCTCCAGAAAGTTCTGCATCAGCATATATTGTTTTGATTAGACGATAAAGCAATGTAGCAAAATCACCTCTGGATATTCCTTTCGATGGTGAAAAAGTATGATTCTCCGTTCCGCTGACAATACCTAAATTGTGAGCCTGCAATATAAATTGCTGTGAATTTGCATCTACATCAGTAAAGTAATTTTCTGAAACAGTTTTCGGTTTTTTACCTGTTAATATTTCATATGTATCCATAATATAACGACATGCCTCGCCTCTATCTAAAGAAAAACTTTGTCTTTCTAATAAATTCGGTATTACTAGTTCTGTTTTTTCTGACGATTGCTGTTGCGGTTCTTCTATTAAAACAAAATGTTCTTCTTGAGAAGCAGAAGATAACAAATTGATTTCACTTTTTGATTCAAAAGCTGGTACTGGCTGTGCAACAAGTGCCACAGATAAAAGTAATGACGGAAATGCCGCAGAAAAGAATAGGCACATTATAATATCGCTCCTTTTTTTTATTGTTTTTATACAAATTTACCATATTTAGTATACATTTTTCGACAATAAAACACAATAAAAAATATCTTAAATTTTTAAAAAGAGTTTCGCTTTTTACTTTCATGCATAGTATAAAAATAAAGAAATAGAAAAGGAGAAAAAATATGCCTAGAATTTATTTGAGTCCTTCTTTACAAGAATATAACCAGTTTGTAAATGGTGGTACAGAAGAAGAATATATGAATTTAATTGCAGATGCTATGGAACCTTATTTAATTGCAAGTGGTATTGAATTTACAAGAAATGACCCTTCTCAAACATTGTCAGAAGTTATTGATGAATCTAATGATGGAGAATATGATTTTCATTTAGCATTGCATTCTAATGCTGCTTCTCCTTCCTTAGCTGGACAAATGCAAGGAGCAGATGTATATTATTGGTATGACAGCAAATGGGGAAAAGCTGGCGCAGATATTATTGCAGAAAATTTTAAGGATGTTTATCCAAGTCCGAATAAAGTTAAAACTGTTCCCACATCAACATTGAGAGAATTAAGAAGAACTTATGCACCTTCTGCTCTTATAGAAGTTGCTTATCACGATAACCCCACAGATGCTCAATGGATTAAAGATAATATTGATGAAATTGCTAGAAATTTGGTATTATCACTCACAGAATATTTTGGTATTCCTTTTGTAGAACCAGAAACAGAATAATATTAAAGGGAACTTTTTTATTTATAAAAAGTTCCCTTCTTATATATATTAAAATATTTTTTAATGATATTGATTTTCAGTATTGATATCATTTATAAATACTGGAGTATTCGGATTTGTTACAGTATACCATTTGTTATTATAATGTATGTAACAATTTTCATTGCTATTCATTATATAACTGAAATCAATATCATTTTGCTGTTCGGCTTCATATACATGAAAAGAATAGCTTTCTCCTCCCTCTGTATCCGACGGCGTTTCATTTTCTGCAAAAGAAATTTCAATTAACATTAATTCATTCAGCCAATTTGCTATTTGATTGATAGTATCTGTATTTTCTATTGTTTTTGTGCTACTTATTCCGTTGATATAATGTGTACATTCTATTTTTGAAGCATTTGCAATTTCTTCAGTATGAATTATTTGCTCCTGCTGACAGCCTGTAAAAAGAAAAATACATAACATAATCAATATCAAACCATCTATTGCTTTTTTCATACTTTCACACCTTACTTTTTATGGATTATCCAAAATGGTCCTAGTCCTTCTCCTTTTGATTCTGATAATATTAAACCAAAAGGATATGTTTGCTGACTTCTTTGTTCGCTTTTTGGGTCTGCCACATATACTTCGCCTTTTTCTGTAATGCCTGTTAATACAATAAAATGACCACTAGATGTAAATGTTCCCTTTCCCATTAGTGCAATAACTAAATCTCCACTAGAAAGAGCATTTGCAATTTTTTGTCCTTGTAATCTATTTGCTTGTTCTACCTGCAATCCGAATGATACTAAAGCATTTTCTATCAGTGTGTGATAACTTCCACTACCTTCTGCACAATATCCATTTTGATATGACCAATCTGCCATTTGTTTTGGAGTGATTGTTGTGTTTGTGAATGTGGATATTATCATTGCTAAAGAAGTTGGTCCACAGCCTGTTTCTGATATGAAATCCGTTTTGCCATATGTTTCGTTTTTCCATCTAATGTCTTCTTGACTATAATATACAACTTCTGTTTTTCCATAATCATATGTAATTCCTTTTGTCAATTCTTCTGCTGTTGCTTGATTTCCTACCTGCTGTGCAATCCATTGTACTACTCTACTTTCTGAAAATGACTTTTGTTTTTGTAATGTAAAAGAAAACAAAACAAAAAGAATGATAACAGCTATCAGAAAGGAATGTCTGACAGATTCTAATTTTATTGTAGGCAAAGTTTTGTTATCTGGTATGGTAATGGCTTTGTTATGATATGCTACTACTATGAAAAAAATACCACTAAATAATATAAATTGTAATGCCATTTCTAATGTCATATCATTCCCTCCGTTTCTTTTTATCATTTTTCTTTGTTACCATTATCATACAACAAAGAACTTAAGAAACACTCAACGTATCATTACAATATTCTTAAAATTTGGAAAAGAAAAAATGACAATTTAGAAATATACACACAATTTTAATCATTATGCTTTTAAACGAAATAATCTTTGATAAATAGGAATCAGCATACCTCCTATACTATTCCCTATTGTCATAACAATTAAAGCAATTATTGTATCAAAAGTCCATGTGTTTGCCATAGCAAAATAATACATATTCGCTATAACGTGCTCAAAACCGCTCAATATAAACACCATAACAGGTACAAATACAGCAATTACTTTAATTGTACTCCCTTGTTGCTCTTTAAAAGTATCTACTGCAATAAACATCAATATACCGCAAAATATAGATAGTATCAGTATGCTGAATAAACTATCATTTAATTTTAATTCTGCCATAGAAGTTACTTTATCTGTCATTGATACTGTAAATATTCTTGTATTCTGCACACATTTTGCTATCAGTACTGTACCGCAAAAATTTCCAATCCATGTAATAATCAATTCTAAAATATATTTTGGCTTTTCAAAAGGAACATAACCTATTTTACCTGTATATAACTGCAAACGAAATACTACAACAGTAAACAGCCCTACTCCAAACATACAAGCTCCTAATGCTTTATTCTCTTGAGAAAGAAAAACAGTTCCTCCCATACCAATCATAAAACCTGCTAATACCGCTGACACAAATTGTCTTAATTGCTCCATATAAAAACCCTCCTATTTATATATCACTTTGTGCAAAATAAAAAAAGCCGTGTCTGAACAATATCGCCCAGACGGTCGGCTAAAATAGTCATACTTCATGTGGTAATCCACTTCCGTCAGTTATATGACTTCTTTTTTACTATACAAAAAAAGTAATGACTTGTCAATGAAAATTAAAATAAAATTCTGTTTTCATTATTGTAAAATTTTTTTATGTTTATCCATAACCATATTGCTTTTTAAATGTTTTATAGCAGTAGATACTAATCAATATTGTACAGATTTCTGAAATTGGTACAACCAGCCAAATACCTATTACATTTAAAAATAGAGGTAATATCAATATAATTGGTACAAAAAATCCTAATGAGCGCATAAATGATATAAAAGCGGAAATTTTTCCATTTCCAAAAGCAGTAAATAAGGCAGATGAAAAAATATTGATACCATCAAACAAAAATGATATGGCAAATATACGAAAACCTGTAACTGTAATATGATATAATCTAGATGTTTTATCTGTAAATATGATTGTAATAAAAGGTGCAATCATTTCTGATAAACAAAATACTACAATGCAAAATACTACAATCATAAAGTAACCATATTTTACTAACTTTTTTAAATTTTGTTTTTCATTTTTACCATAATTATAACTAATCAGTGGAGCAATTCCAGAAGAAAAGCCTAATATAATAGATGTTAATAAAAATTGAGAATATAAAACGATTGTAATAGCACCTATTCCATCTACTCCAATATATTGCAACATTTTGATATTAAATAAATATGTGGTAATACCTGTTGATATTTGTGTCACCATTTCAGAACTGCCATTTGCACACGCTTTGATAATGGTACGAAATTGAAATATTGGCTTTTCAAAATATAATACTCCTCTTTTTCTTGAAAAATAAACAAAATAACTTAGTGCAATCAATACAGGTATTACCATGCCCATTTGTGTAGCAAGTGCAGCTCCTTTTACTCCTAATCTGAGTGGAACAATAAAAACATAATCTAATACCATATTTGTGACGCCACCTATAATTCCACTTAGTAAACCTAACTCTGGCTTTCCTGCTGTAACAAGAAAATAATCAAAATATGTTTTTAATATTGCAATCGGTACAAAATATAATGTAAATGATAAATAGTCATAACAATCACTATATAATTCTTTTGTAGAACCAGCTAAATAAATAATATCCTTAATAAACAAATTACCTAATATAGAAATCAATATACCAATACAAAATACTACAATAGTAAGCGATGTAAATATACTTCTTGCTCGTTTTTCTTTCTTTTCTCCCAAAAGCATAGCAACAATCGCACTGCCTCCTGTTGATATCATGATAGATGTGCCTAATACTAAATTGATAACAGGATAGACAATATTTGTTGCAGATAAAGCATTTGCACCAACATAGCGGGATATAAAAACACCATCTACAATAGTATATAATGATAAAAATACCATTGTAGACATTGTGGGTAATGTAAAAGCAATAATGGATTTTAATGATATTTTTTTATCTAATCCTGCTGACATATTGTGACCTCTTTCTTAATGTATTTTATTAAAATTAGTAATCATTACTATTTTTAATATCTGATAACAATAATATGAAAAATACAGGCAATAATATCATACAACAAAATAATATAGCTCTTTGTTTTATTATATTAATAAAAAATGTGCCTGCACCTGCTCCTATTACAAAAAATAATATCATAGAAATATAATACATAGATTTGATTTTACTTTCACGACTTTTTTGTTCTATACCAGTACAAAAATGTATAACTGCTTGTCTTAAATTGTTTGTGCAAAATGTTGTTGCAAGCGGAATACCATTTGATTTACGAAATGTATTATATTGCATAGCACAAATAAATGATATGGGTACATTTGTTATACCATTTGGCAAATAAGTAGGTAGAAATCCTAATATAAACAATATCAATATTTCACACGCTACAAATATTGTTTCCCAATGCAATATACTTAATTTTGAAAGCCACTTCGGAATATATATTGTACAGCTAATACCTACCATATATGCTAATATGGGAAGTATGTAATAAACAGCTTGACTATACTGTTTATTAATAAAATAAATGGCAAGAAGTGCAAAGTTACCTGTTTGTGCATTACAAAATACTCCGCCTTTCAAAAGATATGTAAATGACTCTAAAAAACCTCCTACTGTTGCTAATGTAATACATACAAAAAAAGAAGCCCTTTTTGAAATTCTATTATCTTCATTTAGAGCTGTTTGTTCCATTTGTTACACTTCCCTTTCCTAATCTTTTCAAAGACTCTTTTATTCTTTTTTCAACACCATTTTCACTGGGATCATAATAAATTCTGTCCACTAATTCATCTGGAAGATACTGCTGTTGTATATAATGCCCCTCAAAATCATGAGGATATTGATAATGTAATCCTCTTTCTAACTCCCTTGCACCATTGTAATGACAATCTTTTAAATGATTTGGAACAGACTTTATTTGTATATTTATAACATCTTGTGTTGCCTTTTCAATTCCCATGTAACAAGCATTGCTTTTAGGTGCACAACTTAAATAGGTAGCTACTTGTGCTAATATAATACGACATTCTGGCATTCCAACAAAATTCACTGCTTGCGCTGCTGATACTGCAAATTGCAGTGCATGAGGGTCAGCATTTCCAATATCCTCCGATGCTGCTATAATCATACGCCTTGCAATTAGTTTTGGGTCTTCCCCTGCATAAAGCATTTTTGCCAAATAATATAATGCGGCATGAGGGTCTGAACCTCTTATACTTTTTATAAATGCAGATATGGTATCATAATGATTGTCACCGTTTTTATCATAATTTAAAGCTCTTTTTTGTATACATTCCTGTGCTATGTTTAAATCAATAGTAATGATTCCATATTCATCTTTTTCTGTTGTTAGTACTGCTAATTCTAATGCATTTAATGCTGTGCGTGCATCTCCATTTGATATATCAGCTAAAAAGTTCATTGCCTCTTGTGATAATTTTGTAGTATAATTTCCAAGTCCCTTTTCTTTATTTGTTAATGCATTTTGCAGTATATATTTAATATTTTCATTTGTTAACTGTTTTAACTCAAATATTACAGAACGAGAAACAAGTGCCTTATTCACTTCAAAATAAGGATTCTCTGTTGTGGCACCAATCAATATAATTGTACCATCTTCTACATGAGGTAATAAGGCATCTTGTTGTGTTTTATTAAATCTATGAATTTCGTCAATAAAAAGAATGGTTTTCTTTTGATACATACCTGACGTATTTTTTGCTTTATTAATGATTTCTTTAATGTCTTTTATACCTGAAGTAGTAGCATTTAACTGTTGAAAATTACTTTTTGTAGTATTTGCTATAATTTTTGCTAATGTTGTTTTACCCGTTCCAGGTGGTCCATATAATATAATAGAACTTAATCTATCACATTGTATTGCTCTATAAAGTAGTTTATCTTTTGCTATAATATGCTCTTGTCCCACAAACTCATCTAGTGTTACAGGACGCATACGAGAGGCAAGAGGCGCATTTTGTTCTTCCATTTTTTTATGATTATATTCAAATAAATCCATACTATTTCTTTCCTCACTTTTTCAAAAAAAATTTTTCTAATGCTAACGCTGCACCATTTTGCTCATTAGATGCTGTAACATAATCTGCTATTTTTTGAATATCTTCCTGCGCATTTCCCATGGCTACGCCAAGCCCAGCCTCTTCTAACATATCAATATCATTTCTATCATCTCCTATTGTAATTGTTTCAGACATACTAACACGAAAGTAGTCACATAGCCTTTTTACACCTGATGCTTTATTACCACCTTTTCTACTTATAAAAAGATATTTATCCCATAAATGTTCTCTAATATCAATATTACTACAATCACCTTGCTGTATAGTATGTTTTATTTCTGATATTGTATCTGTTTTTCCTGCAATAACAATTTGATAAATAGGTGATGTTATTGCTTTTAATTGTGGAAAACTTTTGATATAACGAACACCACCTATATAGCTTTTTATTCTTCCTATTGGTGTTCTTTTGTTGAATATATCATAACGATAGTCGTTTTCATCTTCTGCAAATTTATGATAAATATATCCTGTATTCAATTCTACAAATACCTGCTTTGATTGGGCAGCAGAAAGTATTAAATCAATTTCATATTGAGATAGTTCTAGCCCCTCCACAATATTTTTTGTTTCTGGCTCTATTAATATTGCACCATCAATGCATCCAATAGGTACTTTAATACCTGCTTTTTTTGCTATTGGTAATGCTTTTCTTATATTTCTCCCTGTACAAATTGTCACAATTCCTCCTGACAGTTGTACTTCTGAAATGGTTTGTATTGTTTTTTTTGAAATATTTCCTTTATTATCAATCAATGTTCCATCAATATCCAACACTGCTAATTTATACATAGATTCCCTCCTAATACAATACATTATAATGACAGCAAAAAAGGATTTGATATAATCCTTTTTTGTTTTTTAATAAGTACAAAGTCCTGTTGTTTCTTGTATATAATATAATACCTTTTTTATAATACTATTTTGTTGATATGTTTCAAAAGCTACTGTATAATCTCCGTATTCATTATTCCATATTTTTTGAAAATAAGCATTGATTTCTTTTGAAAAATTATTTTCTTTTTCTGTTACAATTTCTAAGTCAGCCTCCAAATTATACCCCTTTATATTTTTTCTAGTATAATTACCTGAACCAATTATTATAACATTTTGATTTTCAAAATCAAAATAAGACATTTTTGTATGGTATTGTTCTCCATGCGTATCATACCAACGTATATGTATATTTTCACTTTTTTTATTTAATTTTGTTAACACAGAACGGTTGGGAGAACCATCTTTTTGTATACCAAAAGCATCTTTATTGGGGTCTACTACAATATAAATGGAAACACCTCTATTTGCTGCGTTTTCTAATTCTTTTATTAAATCAAAATCTGTAATGTAAAAAATACCTATATAAATAGTATTTCCTTGTTTTGCTCGTTTTATATTATTGATTAAGCTGTTAAATATTCCTTTTTCTGTAATATATTTTACTTTTGTATTATCAATATGGTTTGTATTGGTATTTTTATATTGTAATTCTGGTAATGTAATACCTGATTGTTTTGCAACTGCTCTCTCCCCTTCTAACATATATTGTATCACATCACTTTGAAAACGAACAGCTACATTGGAATGGTAACTACTTGCATCATGTGGATTCGCAGAAGCAATAAGTGCTTCTTTTTCTGTTATAATGAGTTTTCTATGATTTGCTTTGAAATTTGCTAATTTTAAAACGGAACGTATATTGATATTAGGTGCGGTTTTGTCTAAAGGATTTTTTATAAAGCCTTTTCCTGTATTTCCAAAAGGTTTTATAAATAAACGATAATATCCAGAATATAATGGATTAGAATCTTTTAATGCATTTAAATTTGTTTCAATAACAATAATATCATTTTTACTCATCAAATTCATATTTTTTTCTGTATAAGAACCATAAAAGCCATTGATAGGGTCTGTAATAAATATAATATCTATATTAGGGTTTTGTTTCTTTTTTGCAATTAAAGCGTCCGTTATCATTTGCGTTGTATTAGGATAATGATATTGCTCTTTATTATAAGCATCATTATATAAAAATAAATCTAATACTATAAAATCTTCTGCTTTTTCAATTATATCTAATTCTGCTGAAAGTATAGACTGCTCCTTTACACTTTTTTGCTGTTTTTGATAAGTTAAATCATATAAAAATTCTAATGATGATATTGTTTCATAATTGCTTTCTATCGAAGTGCCAGCAGGATTTTTTGTACATAAACTCCAAATAATCGGAAGTAATAGCAATACAAAAAATATTTTTTTGCTTAGTTTGAAATGCATTTTTTATTCTCCTTTGTTGAATAATATCATATAAAAGAGGAGTATCAAATGATTTCTGATACTCCTCTTTTATTATACTATATCATAAATAATATTTTTTTACTATATTTATTATACAAAAAAATACAAAATTTCTAATAATACTATATATTTATAAATTTAAGTAATATTTATGAATGAATTCTGACATCAATATTCTATGCTTTTGAAGAAAATCATCATAGTCTGATACAGTCATTTCATAAATATCATTTGGAATACAATTTTCTGCAAGATTCATTGTAAGCAATTCTTCGTTTGAAATATTTCCTAATATTATATTTTTTGTTTTGCATTGCTCTTTTACACTTGAAAAATATGTAGCTGGTGCATCATCACTAATTTCTTTATTGATTTGTGTATCAATATAAATATAATTTGCAACTTGATTATATTTTATTTTATTTTTAATTCCATTTTTTTGCAAATAATTTTTAGGAAAAATATGGTATACATCACCAGAAATTGTAATTAAATCTACTATTTTAATACCATTCATCAACATTGAGTTACAGTTTTGGTTAATTTGAGCAGCTAAAAATGTATTAAAAGCAGGGCTATTTATAGAAGATGTTTCCAAATTTTGTGGTAATGTTATTGTCCAAAATATTTCTGATAAATCAGAAGATTCTATCTCTGAAAGAAATTTTAAAAATCCCTTTTCGCTTATACTTCTCATATCCCTATCCATCTGCGTTTCTGGTGAACCAATATAACGAGATGTTAATGTAGAAAGAACAAACCATTTTTGTACATATCTTTTTATTTGTGATTTAGGAACTTCCGAATCATTTAATAATATTAAGTATAGTGTATATGCAAAATCCAATGTCATTTGTGAATTTAACAACTTACTTGCGACAAATCCAGCTCCTTTAATTGACAAAACAAATTGTGAAAAATGATATTGATTAATAAAATTTACAATACCTTTATCTAATTTTTTATAAGAATCCTCAATAATATCATCTCGAAATTCTTTTGTTATAAAATCTCTACCAGATAAAAGACTTACCAAATCAGCTAACTTACCTCGTCTGAACTGATGCATAAATGATACTCTAAGCATATCACCATATCCTGGGTTATATATATCGTCGTCATATCCATTTGCAAGCCATTTAATTTTATCAGCATATTTAGATTCCTGAAATTCTTTGTCTTTTATTAAATTAGAATAGAAATCTGGTTTTGCTGTCAAATGACAGAAATAGTCTACAACTTTTCTTATCAAATTTCCATTATGTACAGAATCTGCACCCATTTTTGACATAACAAAATCTGATTGACTTAAAGCAGTACCCTTTGAGTTAATACGAATAAATATTTCTGTTACCTCATCAATTTCCAATGAAGCATCTAGCTCTATTACACCAATTTGACGATTATTAATACCTCTTAATTCTGTAATTGCTTTATTTACGACATTTGGCTTTACTCCTTCGTTTACTTCACAGTAATGAATGGAAAATTCAAATGAATCAAACTCTCTTTCAAAAACAACTGCTATATCTGGTATCCACTTTTTATCTTTTAAATGGGATGCGTCTTGTACAGCAAACCGTTTTGTATTATCTTCAGCTAATGGATTAAAAGCAATTTTAATACGTTCTTTGTTAAAATCATTATCCAATACTTCTTTCCCAGATATAGCAGCCATTAAAGCAGTAACTCTCTGTTGACCATCTATCAATACTTTTTTTCCATTGGCTTTTCCACCATCTTTTGTTCTTACATCTGGGTTTTTCCATGTAATAATATATCCTGTTGGATATCCATTATATAATGAGTCAATTAAATCTCTCACCTGACTACGTTTCCATACAAAAGGACGCTGTATTTCGGGTATTACAAAATCTTCTGCATCAATCAGTCCCAATATAGCATGAACTGAATATTGCATTAAATTGAACTTTTCCACTATCATTTTTCCCTTCTTAATATTTATTTGTATTTTATCATTAAATAAAAATGTAGATATTTTCATTAAAATATTAACATTCTTTTTCATTTTCTCTATCCCTTAAAATATTTTAAATAATGTATTAATAAAATTCTTACTGCATCATATATATCTTTATTTTTTATATAAGAACTCAGTTTATCCTCAAAAAGTAATTTTCCATACCTTCTATCAAAGTCTGCATTTGCAGTGATACAGGATGGATGCTTCATTTGCAGATCCATTTTTTCTGTAGGCACATTCCATATTGCACGTTTTGCCTTTGTATGTGTTGCATGTTTTCCCCAACCAATATTCTTTACTAGATTTTTTCGGGGAACAATGCATAATCCGCTGTTTATAATCATATGAAATCTCCATTGGTAATCCCAAATAGATTTGTCTCTTTTTTTATAGATATTATCTAATTGTTTTGTCATATAATCTAGTTCATCATAATTTTTCATATAATATGTATGTGAAAGAACTTTTTCTTTCTTGTAGGCCGGCCACCGGCACAGATTAAAATCACATTTTTCCCATGCCCGCTTCCATGTGGCCCATCCCCATGTGTCCGTTCTCAAAGAAAAGATATAATCCGAATTCTCAAATATAAAATCGTCTTTCAAATAATTTTCGCCACTAATCATCCATACATTTTCATGATCAGCATATTTTTCAAGTAATTGATCACAGTATCCAAAGAATGAAGTATCCGGTACACAATCGTCTTCTAAAATGATACACCTGTCTTCGTTTTCAAACACCCAGTTAATTGCTGATACAGGCCCCCATTGACAGCCAAGATTATTATCCGAAAAGAAACAGTGCAACTTGCAATCCCAGTCTATGCTTTTCCTGACTTTTTCACGAAGCTGAAGTATCCTCATATGCTCCTTCTCTGTTCTTCCTCCATCACACGCTATATACATGCTCTTAGGAGCACATTTTCTAATTGCATCAATAACCTGAAAAACCTCCTCTTCCCGGTTGAAGAAAATCAATAAAACTGGTGCATTTATGTTCATACTCTTCTTTTTTTCTCCATTTTATTTTTGTAGAATTCTAAATACGAAATATCCGGGTCAAATATAATCTGTTTATTATGCCAAGTTCCTCTTTTCCCTTTCGGAGGATATTTCATATAATTTCCATACACATTTTTCAAAATTCTGTCATAACCTTTTGGCGCCGAAAATGATGTGTTCTCAAAAGTTAATTTTATTGTCTGTTTCACATCTTCCGCATAAATCCAGTATCCTATCTCCGTTTCATGCGGCCAATACATAATTCCAACTCTCTTGGGATGTTGCCTCCAATTAAATATCGAACAGCATAATCTGTGTAAAACTACCAAACATTTATATTTCGTATCTCCCATTTTCTTATTATCACTGCAACTGCGTTTACACAAATGTTTTAAAATACAGTTTACTAAAAAAGTCTGAATAGTCCATACACATAGATTATCTGGAATCACATCTAGCGGATATAAATCAATAAATATACCATTATGATATTTTGGTGATGAATTATGCAAAATCCACCCAGTTGTTCTAGAATCCCTGATTCGTGCATATCCGATAAAATATTTCATGTCAGACAATGCATCTTGGAAAAAAAGAGGCGGTACGATTTCCTTTTTTGCAATTTTACAAAAACGATCGTAATCTTTTCTCAAAAATCCGATATCAAAGTCGTCATCCCATGGTATATAACCTTTATGTCTCACTGCTCCCAGCAGAGTCCCCCATATAATAAAATACTTAATTTTATGCTTTTCACATATTCTCTTTACTTCCATTGCCATATCAAGTTGTGTTTTCCAAATTTTTTTTCTTTTTGGGGAAACCAGAAAATCACATCTAATTTCTTCTTCCAAAGAAACTACATTATTTTTCATATTATATTTCTCTATAAATCATTGTTCTATTATATTTACTTACAGCTTCATATCCATTTTGTTTCATAAATAAATAGATTTCTGATTTTATGATATCCTCCATCCTCATTTTTTGTTCGCATAAAATTATTTGAGGTCTATATAAATCCCAATTATTGGAACACAATACATCCAACTCATTCCCTTCGACATCAATATCCATAAAATCTATTTCCTGATTTCTATCTACATATTTATCTAAAATCTCCATTATTGTATATGAC
>OFHA01001071.1_pt1 | contig 20754 bp, 17 predicted proteins | sample 1521891 | NCBI WGS metagenome assembly OFHA01 (sample SAMEA3504089, study PRJEB24116) | mouse gut metagenome | biome: mouse gut; feature: mouse-associated habitat; material: faeces | place: Denmark | collected 2011
CTTTGAATCAAATATGGATATATTTTTTTATAATTTTCTTAAGTTACCATATATGGGAGTATGCCCTCCAGAACTACAAGAAGCTGCTCTTGCAAATGCAATATATATATTACCTGAATTATATTTTCATGCCTCTAGTGATATTTGTGAAAGTTTAATATTGTCATTAATGCAAACTGAAGATATTGAAATGGGAGAACAAATTCTATACTGTATTGCTATGATAGGGGATAAAAAAGCATTAGAAGTATTTTATAAATTGGAACAAAAGCCTCTTTATTGGTTAGAAGATATTTTGCCCTCTATATATGCTCAATATGGCGGGTGGACATTCGATAACACAGGAAAAAAACAAGAATTGAAATATGATACTTGCTATCATATTATAGAAAACCAAAAATCAGAAAATAGCATCATTGGTCATGTTAGAGAAGACTTTTGTGCTTATTGTGGTTGTCAATTAGTAGACATATTAATATTAGATGGTAGAGATAAAAGATTGTCCTTTTTAAATATTGCTGGCATTATTACTGCCGTTTGTTGCCCAGAATGTGTCTGTTGTGAAACAATGTTTTGTCAATATACATTAGATGGTAAAAGTAATGTATTATTTGATGAAACATATTGCTTAGATACTATTGAAAATACAACAGATATTGATATAATAAATCAACTACAATGTCATAATTTTATATTAAGTCAAAATAGTGTTCCTGTTTTTTATGGAGCAAATGGTAAAAATGTAAATACAATAGGAGGTTTTGCAAACTGGGGAGAAAATTGGTATTATACTACCTGTCCTAATTGTGGTAAAACAATGAAATATTTAGCACAAATACAATGGCAAACAGTTATCAGTTTTTTTGAAGGAACACTTTATATAGAAATTTGCACCGATTGCCAAATAATATCAATGCATTGTCAATAAAAATATTATTTATAAAGTATAGAATTGATTATATATTCTATACTTTTTTATTTGATAAAATCAATATTAATTTTTAATTAAACTTGCCGATAGAAAATATAATAAACGAAAAGGAGGTTTTTTCATGGATATAAAATTAAATTCTATTACTCGTCAAATGTCTACACTACATACTGCTCATTTTGCTAAATCTGAAGAAAAAAATGATAAAACTATACTCCAATCTAACAGCGATCAAGTGACTTTTTCTCAAGAAGGACAGAAAGCTGTATCTAATCAATTAGAAAATCTTGCAAATAAGGTAGCTGAAAAAATGAGTAGCATGACAAAAGAAGATTTTATGGAACAAGTCAAACAGCTTGAAAATAAAAATCAAAATAAATTAAAAATAGACCCTTATAAAAAAGTTGACCCTGATGGTTCTATTGCCCGCAAAACTTATTTTGAGTCTTATTTAGGACAGTTGAAAGATACAGAAGATACGATTAAAAATTATTATACTGATGCATACAATGAAGCGACTGCTAGTGAAATTGACAGCATTACATTTATATCTGGAAAATATCTATGTACTTGGTCAGATTATTTTGACCCTAGTATGCCAGCAAAAGAACGACAATGGACACATCATCAACTTTGGGCAATGCTAACAGATTCTCATATAGCACTAAATGACCCTTATGCATTATCGTCTTCTGGTGGACCTAAAACAGTAGAACAAATGGATAAAATTGCAAAACAAGCTGTAAAGGAGAAACTAGAAGAACTTTTGAAGGAAATGAAATAGAATAAGGCGCCGAATATCCGACGCCTTAATATATTTTATTTTGATTTATCAATAAAATTGTTTATCAATTCCATTACTTCTGATATTGTACCTTTAATGCACACTTCGCTTGCCAATTTTTGACATTCTCTGTAACTTAAATTACGTACATTATATCTTGTAGAAGCAATTTCTGTTGCTGTCATACTAAATTCATCTAGTCCCATACCTAAAAGTACTGGCAATGCTTTTTCATCACTTGCGAATTCGCCACACATACCTACGATTTTACCATATTTGTGCCCAGATTCAATGACTTTGTTTATAGCACGCAATACTGCTGGATGGAAAGAATTATACATTTTAGCAATTTTTTGATTGCCTCTATCAACAGCCAAAAGATATTGTGTTAAATCGTTTGTACCAATACTAAAGAAATCAACTTCTTTTGCTAAGTCATCTGAACACATTACACTTGCAGGTGTTTCAATCATAACACCTGTTTGTATACTGTTATTAAATGGCACAGAATCCCTTCTCAATTCTTGTTTACATTCTTCTAACACTTCATTTGCTGCTAAAAATTCTTCAACAGAAATAATCATTGGATACATAATTCTGATATCACCATAAGCACTTGCACGCAATAATGCTCTTAACTGTGTTTTAAATACATCTTTTAAATCCAATGAAATACGAATTGCTCTCCAACCTAAAAATGGATTTTCTTCTACATCAAATTTGTAATAAGAAAGTTCTTTGTCACCGCCAATATCAAGTGTTCTGATAATAACTGGTTTTTTGAGTGTTTCAACTGCTGCTTTATATACTGTAAATTGCTCTTCTTCTGTTGGGAATTTTGTATTTTCCATATACAAAAATTCACTACGAAATAGTCCAACGCCTTCTGCACCTTTTGCAACAGCATTTTCAGCATCTGGAATATTACCAATATTAGCAAACAATTCTACTGTTCTGCCATCTACTGTTGTAGCAGGTAAACCATTCATACTTTCTAATTTTGCTTTCATTTCTTTATATTCTTCTGCTTTTTTGAGATATTCTTGTTTTGTTTTTTCATCTGGATTGATGATAATTTTTGCTCCTAAAGCATCTAATATAATATAATCGTTGTTTGTTACTTCGCCTCTAAAGCCAGCTACACCAACGATTGCAGGAATTTCTCTGTTTCTTGCCATAATAGCAACATGGCTTGTTACGCCGCCGCCTTCTGTAATGAATCCTCTTACAAATTTAAAATCCATATTTGCTGTATCAGATGGTGCTAAATCTTCTGCAATTACAATCGTTTCTTCATTAATGCCTTCAAAAGGATTGCTTCTAATGCCTTTCAAATGGCACATAATTCTTTTGCCGACATCTTTCATATCAGCTGCACGTTCTCTTAAATATTCATCATCAAGGTTTTCAAACATCTCAACTGTTGCAACAATGTATTCTTCTAAAGATAACTGTGCATTTTTCAATTCATCATTGATTTTTGATACAACAGAATCATGAAGGTCTGGGTCGCTTGCAACATCCATATGTGCTGCAAATATGTCATTATCTTTTGCCAATACTTGTAAATCAGAAACAGTATCTTTAACAGCTTTTTCAAATTTTTTTACTTCAATATCTTTTTCGCTGTCACGAATTAATTTTTTATCTGCTTCCAAATTTTGCTGTACTACAAGGAATGCTTTCCCCATAACGATACCTTTAGAAGCAGCTTTTGTAACAGAAATTGTTTTCATGAATAAGCCTTCTCCTTTCTCTTGTGAGAATCACTTTTTAAAACCTGCGTATTAATTACTACTAACTCATGAACAAATTCATGAGTTAGCAGCACATTTTATCATTCTTTTAAATCAGCAATGTATTTTGCAATTTCTTCTACTGCTACTGCTTCATCAGCACCATCAGCAACGATTTCTAACTCTGTACCTTGTTTTGCTCCCAATGTCAAAACATTGATAATACTTGCAGCATTTGCTTTCTTTTCACCATTAATAATAGTTACTGTGCTTTGAAATTTTTTTACAAATGCTACCAAGTTGGAAGCTGGACGAGCGTGTAAACCTGTTTTGTTTGTTAATGTTACTTTTTTAGATACCATAATTTTTTCTCTCCTTCTCTTATTGAAATAATTATTTTGTGTCAATATTACACATATACATATTATACACTATTTTATATGATTTTGAAAAGAAAAAAGGGAAATATTTGTTTTAATTTTATAAATTTATAACATCTTGATAAGATTTCTCTATCTTATCCAACAAATCTTTGTCAGATATGCCAGAAATTTCTGCCATAGCATCTCTTACACCCAATTTTGCAATTTTTTCTTGTAATTCTACACTTTGTTTATCTTCTTTATTATCATAATGTAATGCTGCTCCGATACCTGTAATAATATGGTCTACTGGAAGTCCATAACCAACTGCTGTCATAAGAGGTTTTACAAGTCTGTCTGTTTCGCTCAGTTTTCTTAATGGCTCTCTGCCTACTCTTGCTACATCGTCTTTCAAATAAGGATTTTTAAAACGTCCTATAATCTTATCAATATATTTCATATGTGCTTCTGTATCAAAACCATGTTTTTTAATTAAACCATTTCCACTTTCTGTCATAGCTGCTTTTACTATGCTATATATTTTTTCATCTGCAATGCTTTCATCTATTGTGCCATATTTTTTCAAATATCCCAAATAAGATGTAATACAATGACCTGTATTTAATGTAAACAATTTTCTTTCAATATAAGCCATTAAATTGTCTGCTAAATTCATACCTTTAATTTGTGGAATTTCTCCTTTAAAAGATGCTTGTTCTACATTCCACTCATAGTAGTTTTCTACTACAACATCAACAGGATTTTCGCTTCTTACAGGAGGTACAATTCTATCAACAGAACAATCTGGGAAACCTACATATTTATCAGCATATGCCTTTGTAGCATCATCTAATTGACCATATACATGTTCTTTTAATTGAGAACTTGCCTTAATTGCGTTTTCACAAGCAATAATGTTTAAATAACTTTCAGAACCTGCTTGTTGGCGTAATGTAATACCTTTTGCGATAGTTGGTGCAATACGTGGCAATATTGTCAAACCAACTGCTGTTGTAATCACTTCTGCCTCTTTGATTTCATCTAAAACAGCATCTGTTGTAGAATCCACACCAGAGATATTTTCAATTTTCAAATCAGTACATTCTACGTCCATAATATGAACAGTATAGGATTTGTCCTCATTAATTTTATTTATCATATCTTTGTTTACATCTGCAAATACCACATGATAACCTGCCTGTGATAATAATGCACCAATAAAGCCCCTACCAATATTACCTGCACCAAACTGTATTGCTTTTTTCATATGTGTTTCCTCCTCTTTTATATTATATAATAATAATCCCACTTCCTCAAAAGAAAGTGGGATAACTACATTATTGGAACATAGCCAAAACTTCTTCTGGGCTTGTTACTGTTTTTAATTTTTCTAATTGCGCTTCTTCTTCAATAATTCCACCAATTTTTGCTAAAAGGTCAAGATGTTCGTCACCTATACCGGCTATACCAAACACAAGATATGCTTTTTCTTCTCCAAAAGATACACCATCTGGATATTGCAACATAACAATACCTGTTTTCTTCACTTCGCCTTTTGCTTCTGCTGTACCATGAGGAATCGCTACACCAAGTCCCATATATGTACTAACTGTTCTTTCTCTTTCCTGCATTGCTGGAATATAACTTTCATTTACATAACCCAATTTATGCAATAATTCTCCTGCTGCTTGAATTGCTTCTTCTTTTGTTACACTAGCTAAACCTGTTTTAATACCTTCTTTTATAATGACATCGGATTTTGCAGCTTTTGCAGGTTCTGCTGCTGGAGCTGGTTCTGGTACTGCTGGAGCAGGTACTGCACCACCACCGTTTGCTCTATCTTCTAATGTTTTATAAAGAGCATCTAAATTAGGGTCAGCTAAAAAATTTCCTATTGTAATAATATGTGCTTGTGGTCCTGAAGCTCTTGCTCTTTCCTGCAATACTTCCTGACATACAACGATATCTGCATCAGCAGGTACATTATCAACTGATGTATTGATAACTGTAATACCTAAATTTAAATGTTTAATTCTATTTCTAAATTTTGTAGCACCCATAGCACTAGAACCCATACCAGCGTCACAAGAGAATACAATTTTCTTTACAACGCCAGGAATTGCTCCTGTATTTACTGAAGCAGAAGGAGCTGCTGTGCCTTTTGCTTCTGCTTTCATACTTTGCATTTGAGATGTTGCTTCGTCCAAATTTTTTGCACCAGACATTTTAATAATAGGTGATGCTACTAAGAAAGATACTACTGCTGCAATGAGAACTCCTGCTAATACAATAAACTGTTCGCCTTTTGGTGATACTGCCATAAATGCGATAATAGAGCCTGGAGAAGATGGACCTACCAAACCTGCACCTGTGATGGAGTAGAATAATATTGCTGCAACTGATGCACAGATAGGAGCAATCAATACTACTGGATTCATGAGAACATATGGGAAATAGATTTCATGAATACCACCCAAGAAATGGATTATAATTGCACCTGGTGCAGAAGATTTTGTTGTTTTGTCTTTTGAGAATAACCAATATGCAAGCAAAACACCTAAACCAGGACCAGGATTTGCTTCAATCATATACATAATGGATTTTCCTGCTTCAATTGACTGTTCTGTACCAATTGGTGTAAATATACCATGGTTGATAGCATTGTTCAGGAACAATACCTTTGCAGGCTCAATAAATATACCAACCAAAGGAAGTAATTTATGACTAATTAATATTTCAACACCAGCTGACAAAAATGCCAATACTGCTGCCATAACTGGACCAATTACATAATAACCAAATATCGCTAACAACATACCAATAATACCAACAGAGAAGTTGTTTACAAGCATTTCAAAACCTGCTGGAATTTTTCCTTCTACTGCTTTGTCAAACTTTTTAATTACCAAACCAGCAAAAGGACCCATTAACATACCACCTATGAGCATTTTTGCGTCTGTACCACATATTACACCTACTGTTGCGATTGCTGCCATTACTGCACCTCTGTCACCGCCTACCATTTTACCGCCTTGATATGCTATCAATATAGGCAGCAAATAAGTAAGCATAGGACCTTGTATTGTTTCTAACTGTGGATTAGGAAGCCAGCCTTTTTCAATAAACAATGCAGTAATCAGACCCCAAGCAATGAATGCACCGATATTAGGCATAACCATTGCACTTAAAAACTTACCAAACTTTTGTACTGCAGTTTTCATAATATCTCTCCTCTTTTATAATATTTTTTTGAGATGATGCAAATGATACAATGTTTTTTGATAATATTGTCCTAAATATTTTTCCAGTGCTAATGCAAAAGCCTCTTGGTCTAAGCGATGTAAATAAGTAATTAATTCTGTATTTTCAATTAAAGCACTACTTATTGTGCTCATCACTTCCAAGCATACTCCTGTACCATATTCAGGTGTCAACATAACCACTGCACCTTTTACCCATCCTGTGCCATCTTTTCGGGAAAAAGGTTCTCTGAAACCAATATACCCAAAACGACAATGATTTACTTCTTTTGTTCTGCAATGAAAAAGCATAATTTCCAAACTAGAAATATATGTTTCTGCTTTCATTTCTCTGTTTTGTAAAGCAGCAGTAACATTATCTGCTTTTTCTTTTTCTTTTGTAAACATCCTTCCAGCCAATGGGAAAATACCCCAAATATCGACTGTATGCTGTATCATCAAAAACCGTAAATGTTCTAATAATTGTATGATTTCTATACCAATATTTGTCATGTACATAATATCTTGTTTAGTTGTATATTTTACGGTGTTTTTCTGTTTTACAGCCGTTGGTTTCATTGCTTTTGTTTTTTCCGCTTTTTTCATCATTTCTGTCAAAAGCATTTTATCTTGTTCTGTCAATACAGGACTTACACAAACATAATCATAGCAGATATCCAATTCTACAGTAGAAACAATAAAGTCAATTCCTTCTTCTGCAAGTTTTTGGGTATCAATATGTAATGCAGACAATATACAGCAAATTTCTAAATTATAAAATTCTTTTGCTAAATTTGCGGCAAGCATACGAGAAGTTCCCATACCTGTGGGACAGACAACAGCAACACAAAATTGTTTTTGTTTGGAATATAATTTTTCTACTGCTGCACAAAAATGCATTGCAATAAAAGCAATTTCTGTTTCTGGTACTTCTTTTACAGCAATTTCTGTTTTTAACAATTCACACGCTTTTGCTGTTACATCAAATATAGATGCATAGTTCTGTTTTATGGTTTGTAGTTGTGCATTTTTAATATGCACATTCATAGATAAACGACTAATTGCAGGAAGAATATGTTGTATTAAATCCTCATAAAGCTCTTCGTTCTCTTTTAACGAAACCCCCAATTCCTGCTCTACAAGCATAATCATATTCTTTATTAATTCTCTTACATTATTTTTTTTATCAAAAAATATTGTATCATCATCTGAAAACCAAATTTTAGCACTTAGTAAATGCATTGTAATAAAACCAATTTCGTCCGCAGGAATTTCTACATCTAATTGCTCTGAAAGTCCTTGCGCAATTTCCTCTGCTACAGAATATTCTGGTGTCAGTAAAAGCTTTTGTAATTTCTGCTGTTCCATCTCTATTTTTTCTAAATTTTGTATTCTTTTAATAGCAAGAGAAATATGAACAACCAAACCAATATATGCACTATCTGTATATTTGATTTTTAATTTTTGCTCTGTTTCTGACAAAAGTTGTTCTACTACTTTTACAATTCTTTCATCTAAGAAATGAAGCAGTTTGTTATGAGAATATATTTCTATTTTTGGTGCATCTTCGGCAGTATGATGCCCACTTAACAAACTGAGTATTTCTTTTTCTTCCATAAAATCATAAACTACATTCGCAATCGCTTGTCTGTAATTTTCCTCTGTACCTTCCAAATAAATTCCCAAACCTTGTTTTCGTATAATTTTAATTTGATAAGTAGAAAGCCACTTTCCCAATACATCTAAATCATTACTAAGTGTACCCTCTGATATTTTAAATTTTGATGTAAAATAAAAAGATTTTCTTGGTTCTTTTGTGGCAAGAAGTTCTCCTAAAAGAAATTTACGTCTTTGCTCTTTGGAATATACCTTTTGTACTGTTTCTACATCTAACAACTTTAATATTTTTTTTTGATTTTCAAGGCTTTCTTCTAATACAAGCCCTACTCCTGGCTTTCTAATAAATTTAAAATTGTTTTCAGAAAGCCAGCGTTCAATATCAGGCATCTCTCTTAATATTGTACGAGAACTTAATTTTAGTTTTTCCGAAATAGTTGAAATGGTAACAGGATTTGTTGCTGTAAATTTTGTCAAAATCTCAATGATGGCTTTTTGTCTTGCAGTTAAACCCATTTTTTTATTTGTGTTTCCTTTTGATAGTGACATTATTTAAAAACCAACCTTTCGATGTGATTATTATGCTATAAAATCATATTATTTTCAATCAATTCATTATCTATATTTGTCGCGAATAGATAGTGACATTTTTAAAGAATGAAATCTTTTCATAAAAAAAAAGTGGTATTTTTGTGAAAAAAATATTATTTTTTCATGTCATATACCCCTTTTTATTACTTACTTATATGAAAAAACAATCAATTTTTGTGAATATGCATAATTTATCAATTAATATTTTTGTATATTGTCCAAATATACATTAACGACAAAATTAAAAGTGTATCCATAGGAATACTTTTACAAACTTACTGACAAATTGTTATAGTCAAAAAGTAAATTTTTATATGAAAAATCGTTATTTATTTGTTTATATTATTAAAAAATCATTTTCTTTTTTTAGGAAAAGGAAGTGCCTGCCATGTTACTTCTACTAAATTTTTTAAAAAATCTTTATCATCTAATTCACTTACAAAAATCATAGGTTTTGCACCTTCATAAGGTAATTGTTGTTCAAAACCTTCACAAAGTTTTTTCCCCTGTTCTGTTACTTTTATTAAAAATCGATTATTATATACACCACCAAATACTTTACCTTTATAATAAAAAGCATATTCTCCAAACATTTTTCTATAAGAGATTTCTTCTAATTCTGATAATTGCTCCGCTATAAATTGAACATATTCTAATGAAGATGACATAATTTTTCTCCTTATTTTTTTTCACCAATCCATTTATCCTTTTGCAATACAGCATCAAAAGCATTTACAATAGTGCTTTCAAAACCATTTTGCTCTAATGAACAAATTCCCTCTATTGTTGTTCCTCCTGGAGAACATACTTGGTCTATAAGTACCCAAGGATGTTCTCCACTTTCCAATACCATTTTTGCACTTCCTAAAACAGTTTGCGCTGCAATTTCTAAAGCATTTTTTTTAGGCATACCTGCTTTTAATGCTGCTCTTGATAAAGCATCTATATACAAATAAACAAATGCTACAGAAGCACCACCTATTACACTAAATATAGAAAATTGTTCTTCTGAAATTTCTATTACACTTCCTATTGTAGAAAACATATTTTTCGCTGTATCAAATTGCTCATTTGTTACAAAATCATTTTTACATATACCTGTTGTAGATGCACCAATTTTACCATTAATATTTGGCATTACTCTTATAATAGGCGTTTTTTCAGCTAAAAATGTGCCAATATAATCTAATGTTTTTCCTGCTGCAATGGATATAACAAGAGGCTTCTTTTTCTGTATTGCTTGTTTCATACTTGGCAAAATTTCTGCTAAAACATGAGGTTTTACTCCTAATACCAATACATCAGAAGCAGAAATTACATCATCTGCTGTTTTGCAAAAATGTGCAGAACAATTTTTTGCCAATCTTCCTGCTGTAATACCAGATTTACTTGTTATATAAATACAATTTCCATCATAGCTTTTTGTGCCTATTGTCATACCTTTTACTATAGCACTAACCATATTTCCTGCGCCTATAAAACCAAAATTCATATTAGTTCCTCCTTTTTTACTTATGCTGTATCATACAACTATAAAATGATATTTATAAAATTATTTTTTTCATTTTATTTTAGCACTTTTTTATTTTTGGAAAAAGAAGTTTTTTCATTTTTATATATTTGTACTAGACTATCTATCAGTATAGTATCATTTTTCTATATATCTGTTAAATTTTTTTAGAAATAAAATAAAAATCTTTTATTTTTATCAATACAGTTTTATAATTGTATAAAATTAATATATTGAAAAGTCAATATTGATACTAAGGAGGATTTATTTATGCAAAATCAATATCGTTTTGAAACACTCCAACTTCATGCAGGACAAGAAATAGCTGACCCTACTACACATTCTCGTGCTGTACCCATTTACCAAACAACTTCTTATTTATTTGACAGTTGTCAGCACGCTGCTGATTTATTTGATTTAAAAGCAGAAGGAAATATTTACAGTCGTATGATGAACCCTACAACAGATACTTTTGAAGCTCGTATCAATGCCTTAGAAGGCGGTGTCGGTGCACTTGCTTTATCCTCTGGCTCTGCTGCTGTAACATATGCAATACAAAATATTACACAAATGGGCGACCATATTGTTTCTGCAAATACACTTTATGGTGGTACATACAATCTTTTTGCACATACATTACCTAAAAGTGGTATTACAACTACTTTTGTAAATCCAGATGATGTTTCTAATTTTGAAAAAGCAATACAGAACAACACAAAATTGTTATATATTGAATCCATAGGCAATCCAAATGCAAATATGATTGATATTGAAAAAGTTGCAGAAATTGCTCATGCTCACAATATTCCTTTGATTATAGACAGCACATTTGCTACACCTTATTTACTAAGACCCTTTGAATATGGTGCTGATATTGTAATACATTCTGCCACAAAATTTATAGGTGGTCATGGTACATCAATAGGGGGTGTGATAGTAGATAGCGGTAATTTTGATTGGGAAGCAAGTGGAAAATTCCAACATTTAGTAGAGCCAGACCCTAGCTATCATGGTATTAGTTTTACAAAAACAGCAGGAAAAGCAGCATATATTACAAGAGCAAGAGTGGTATTACTTCGTGATACAGGTGCTTGTTTAAGTCCTTTTCATTCTTTTTTATTCTTACAAGGATTGGAAACACTTTCTTTACGTGTAGAACGTCATGTTGAAAATACGCTAAAGGTAGTGGAATATCTTTCAAAACATACTAAAGTAAAAAAAGTAAATCACCCTTCATTACCTGATAGTCCTTATTATAAATTATATAAAAAATATTTACCAAAGGGTGGCGCATCAATATTTACAATAGAAACAAAAGGAACAAGAGAAGATGCAAATCGTTTTGTTGATAATTTAAAATTATTTTCTCTTTTAGCAAATGTTGCAGATGTAAAATCTCTTGTTATCAATCCAGCAGGTACAACACATTCTCAAATGACAGATGAAGAATTAAATGCTTGTGGTATTGCTCCAACAACAATACGTCTTTCTATTGGTACAGAACATATTGATGATATTATTGCAGATTTAGAACAAGCCTTTGAAAAAATGTAAATTATAAATTTTAATAAAAAATAAAAAAGTCATTGACAGATAATTTATTTTATGCTAAATTTATTTTCATCAAAAAGAATATATCATAAATAAAACACAATGATAAGAAGTAGTAGGTTTTTGAAACGATTCAGAGAGTTATCGGTTGGTGTGAGATAATAAGATGGATAAAGCTGAACTGGTCTTGGAGTGGTTCGCTGAACAATAGTAGGCGATAACGGAAGTTCACCGTTACAGGAACAGGATATTAGGTTTCACCAGTATCTGTATGAGTGTATCCCTTTTTGAGGGATAAATTAGAAGTGGTACCGTGGAAGGAATATACCTTTCATCTTCTTTGTGTAAGAAGATGAAAGGTTTTTTTTATGTATTTCATGAAACAAAATTTTATTTTACTAAAGGAGAGTAATATATTATGAAAAATTTTAATCGATACAAAGTGTATCCCACAGTGAATTTAAAAGACAGAACATGGCCAAATCAAAAAATTACAAAAGCGCCTATGTGGTGTAGTGTAGACTTACGTGATGGCAATCAGGCATTGATTACACCTATGGGATTAAATCAAAAATTACAATTTTTTCAATTTTTAGTAGACATGGGATTTAAAACAATAGAAATTGGCTTTCCTGCTGCATCTGAAACAGAATATGAATTTACAAGAGCATTAATTGACCAAAACTTAATACCTGATGACGTTACAATACAGGTTTTGACACAATCCAGAGCAAAAATTATTGAAAAAACATTTTCTGCTTTAACAGGTGCTAAAAATGCTATTGTTCACTTATATAATTCTACTTCTACATTGCAGAGAGAAGTTGTTTTTGGAAATTCCAAACAAGAAACAATTGATTTAGCTGTATTCGGTGCAAAAATGATGAATGATATCGCTGCACAGTACACAGAAACCAATTTTACATTTGAATATTCTCCTGAAAGTTTTACAGGAACAGAAATGGATTTTGCAGCAGAAATTTGTAATGCTGTAATAGATGTATGGAAACCAACACCAGAACATAAAGCAATTATTAATTTACCTTCCACAGTAGAAATGACATCACCAAATGTCTATGCTGACCAAATTGAGTATATGTGTCGTAATTTGAAAAATAGAGAAAGTATTTTGGTGAGTCTTCATGCACATAATGATAGAGGGTGCGCTGTTGCTGCATCTGAATTGGGATTAATGGCTGGTGCTGATAGAGTAGAAGGTACATTATTTGGAAATGGTGAAAGAACAGGTAATGCTGATATTTTGACAATAGGTATGAATATGTTTACACAAGGCGTTGACCCAGAATTAGATTTTACACATATGAATGATATTGTAAGTATTTATGAAGATTCTACACAAATGAATGTACATCCTCGTCACCCTTATGCTGGAGAATTGGTATTTACTGCTTTTTCTGGTTCTCATCAAGATGCTATCAAAAAAGGTATGACAGCAATGAAAACACATCCAGAACATTGGGAAGTACCTTATTTGCCTCTTGACCCTAAAGACGTTGGCAGAAGTTATGACCCTATTATCAGAATTAACAGTCAATCTGGTAAAGGCGGTGTAACATTTATATTAGAACAAAATTATGGTTTATATCTTCCAAAAGCATTCCAGAGAAATGCAGGAGATATTATTACTGGTGTTTCTGATGAATTACAGTCTGAATTAACACCAGAACAAATTTATGATGTGTTCCAAAAAGAGTATGTTGATATTAGAACACCTTTACAGTTAAATTATTACAAAACACAAAGTGTTGACCAAGATTGGGATTTAGTTTCTATTGCGGCAGAAATTGAATTCAAAGGTAAGAAATATTATATTGAAGGCGAAGGCAATGGTGTTGTATCTGCATTCTGTCATGCAATAGAAGAAGTAATTGGAATATCAGTAGATATATTAGATTATAGAGGACACTCTATGGAATATGGCACAAAAGCAAGAGCAATATCTTATATTGAAGCAAGAGGAACAGATGGTAAAAAATATTATGGTGCAGGTACATCAAGTAGTGTTGGAAAATCTTCACTACGTGCTGTAGTCAGCACTGTAAATAAAATGTTAATATCTGCTGAAGCTTAATGATTAGGGCATTGCCCTAATCGTTTCAAAAATTTTTAAATGAAACCATATTTCATAATGTATTATTATAATCATTATTTTATATTTTTGGAGGAAATATGAAAATTGTTGAAATAAAACAAATAATACCAGTATTGTTACAACAATTATTAGAAATATGGGAAAACTCTGTAAGGGGAACTCATTTATTTTTATCAGATGATGAAATAAAGAGTATAAAAAAATATGTTCCTCAAGCATTAAAAGAAATATCTCATTTAGCTATTGTAGAAAATGAGAGTAAAATTCCTATCGCTTTTATGGGAAATAATGGACAAAAACTAGAAATGCTGTTTGTTTCAAATGAACAAAGAGGAAAAGGAATTGGTAAAAGACTGATAGAATATGGCATTGAAATTTATTCTATTAACAAATTGACTGTAAATGAACAAAATCCGCTTGCCAAAGACTTTTATGAACATATGGGATTTCAAGTATATAAAAAAAGTAACTATGATGAACAGGGAAATCCCTATTCTCTTTTGTATATGAAACAAATATAACAATTTATAAATTGAAACATTTATAATAAAAAAGGAGGAGTATTATAATGGGAATGACAATGACACAGAAAATACTTGCGGCACACGCTGGTATGGACTGTGTAAGTGCAGGACAATTAATACAATCAAAATTAGATATTGTTATGGGAAATGATATTACAACTGCTGTAGCAATACCAGAATTTAAAAAAACAGGTGCAAAAGAAGTATTTGATAAAGATAAAGTTGTTGTGGTATTAGACCACTTTACACCAAATAAAGACATTAAGGCAGCAGAACAATGTAAAAGCTGTCGCCAATTTGCTTATGATACGAATATTAAAAACTTTTTTGATGTAGGAGAAGTAGGCATTGAACACGCACTTCTTCCAGAAAAAGGTATTGTTGTGCCTGGTGATGTTATTATTGGCGCAGATAGTCATACTTGTACTTATGGTGCATTAGGCGCTTTTTCAACAGGTATAGGTAGTACAGATATGGCAATCGGTATGGCAACAGGAGAATGTTGGTTTAAAGTACCCTCTGCCATCAAATTTAATATCATTGGTAAACCTTCTAAATATGTTAGTGGTAAGGATTTGATATTATATATCATAGGAATGATTGGTGTAGATGGCGCATTATATAAATCAATGGAATTTACAGGAGAAGGTATTAAAGAACTCTCTATGGACGATAGATTTACTATTGCAAATATGGCGATTGAAGCAGGTGCAAAAAATGGTATTTTTCCAGTAGATGAATTGACTATTGCTTATACAAAAGAACATTCTACAAAACCATATACAGTATATGAAGCCGATGCTGATGCAGAATATGATGCAGAATATACTATTGATTTGAGTACACTTCGTCCAATTGTTGCATTCCCTCATCTGCCCGAAAATACAAAAATAATTGATGAAGTAGGAGAGGTCAAAATTGACCAAGTTGTTATAGGTTCTTGTACAAATGGTAGATTTTCAGATATGAAAATTGCAGCAGACATATTAAGGGGCAAAAAAGTTACAAAAGGTGTTAGAACAATTATTATTCCTGCTACACAACAAATTTATTTAGATTGTATTAAAGCAGGTTATGTAGAGGACTTTATAAACGCTGGAGCAATATTCTCTACACCAACCTGTGGTCCATGTCTTGGCGGTCATATGGGTATTATGGCAGCTGGAGAAAGATGTGTTTCTACTACAAACAGAAATTTTGTAGGACGTATGGGGCATATAGAAAGTGAAGTATATCTTGCAAGCCCAGCAGTTGCCGCAGCATCTGCAATCGCAGGAAAAATTGCAAATCCAGAAGAATTGGAGGGTTGAGTTGTGGAAGCAAAAGGAAAAGTATTTAAATATGGTGATAATGTAGATACTGATGTCATTATACCAGCACGTTATCTAAATGTATCTAGTGGTGAAGAATTAGCAAAATATTGTATGATTGATATTGACCCTGATTTTGTAAATAATATGAATAAAGGTGATATTATTGTAGCAACAAAAAATTTTGGCTGTGGTTCTTCCAGAGAACACGCTCCTCTTGCTATAAAATGTGCAGGGGTTTCTTGTGTCATTGCAAGTACATTTGCAAGAATATTTTATAGAAATGCCATTAACATTGGTATGCCAATATTAGAATGTGAAGAAGCAGCAAATGATATTGAAAATGGAAATGAAGTATCTATCAATTTTGATACAGGTGTCATTACAAATATTTCTAAAAATAAAACTTATCAAGCACAGGCTTTTCCTGAATTTATTAAAAGAATTATGGAAAGTGACGGACTTGTTCAACAAACCAAAAAAAGACTGTCAAATTAACAAAAATATCAAAAAAAGAGCTTCTTTATTGTTTATTATAATACCTGTTTTTATACTGCTTTGTTGTTGTACCAAAGGCGGAAATATCAGTCAAGTGACACAAACAATAGAAAATTCTAGTATTTATACAGAACAAGATATCAAAAATGCAATGAATGTTGTAACAGATTATTTTAAAAATGCAGAAAACCTTCAATATTGTACATTAACAGAGCTATATTATAATGAAGCCATATCTTCTGATACAAGTGAAGTATTGGCTGAACAGTATGAAGCAGAAGAAGGAATTATTTTGATTTCTAGTTTTGATGTTGGTGCAGAAAATAAACATAGTGGATTAGATGCAAATAGAACTTATAACAATTTTAAATGGATATTAGTACGTTCCAACGGCGGAGCATGGACATTAGAAACTTGGGGATATTAAAACATAAAAAATGAAAGAGGAGAGAAGTTATGTCAGAATTTCATATTGCTGTAGTAGCTGGTGACGGCATTGGTCCAGAAGTAACAGAACAAGCTATGACAGTATTAAATAGAGTAGGAGAAATATTCCATCATACATTTCATTTTAACAAAGTATTAGCAGGTGGCTGTGCCATAGACAGTGTAGGAAAATGTCTTCCTACCGAAACACTAGAACAGTGTAAAAAAGCAGATTCTGTATTATTGGGTGCTGTGGGAGGTCCAAAATGGGATACTGTTGCAGGTGACCAAAGACCAGAAAAAGCATTACTTGGTTTAAGAGAAGGTTTAGGACTTTATGCTAATTTACGTCCTGCTATCATACACAAAGCACTTTCTGCTGCTTGTCCTCTTAAACCAGAAATTACAGGAGATAGTCTTGATATTTTAATTGTAAGAGAATTGACAGGTGGTATTTATTTTGGTGAAAAGGGTTACAGAGAGGGAAAATATGGACAAGAAGCATTTGATGTAGAAGCGTATAGCGAAATGGAAATCAGAAGGATTGCAAAAAATGCTTTTGATGTCGCAATGCAAAGAAATAAAAAAGTAACCAGTGTAGACAAAGCAAATGTTTTAGAAAGTTCTCGTTTTTGGAGAAAAATTGTAACAGAAGTAGCACAACAATATCCAGAAGTAGAATTAAATCATATGTATGTAGATAATGCTGCTATGCAATTAGTGAGAAATCCAAAACAATTTGATGTCATTGTGACTTCTAATATTTTTGGTGATATTCTTTCTGATGAAGCAAGTATGATTACAGGTTCTATTGGACTTTTGCCTTCTGCAAGTTTGGGGAGAACTGGAGCAGGTATGTATGAGCCAATACATGGCTCTGCACCAGATATTGCTGGAAAAGACATTGCAAATCCTATTGCAGCAATACTTTCCACTGCTATGATGTTAAGATATTCCTTTAAATTAAACAAGGAAGCTGATGCAATAGAAAAAGCAGTAACTTCTGTATTAGAAGCAGGATACAGAACAGTAGATATTATGAGTGAAGATATGAAAGCAGTTGGTACAATACAAATGGGAAAATTAATTTGTGATGCTATACAATAATACTGTATAAAAATACAATTTATATTCTTTACAGTATCCATCAAACAAAAAATATGTTAAATTTTTTTCAAAAAACTATTTACAAATTGCTAAAATAGGTGTATGATAATGGAAAAATAAATATGGTTTTCTTCAGGGCAGGGTGTAATTCCCGACCGGCGGTATAGTCCGCGAGCGAATAGATATTTGCTGATATGGTGTAACTCCATGACCGACAGTATAGTCTGGATGAAAGAAGAAAAAACAATCATATATTTCTATGTTTTATTTATATAACATAGAACCATAATGATATTGTAAATTTGCCCTGAAATACAGATGTATTTCAGGTTTTTTATTATCGTTATCATTATAAAAAGTATTTCAAAAAATGATTTGATATGCTGTTATTTTGTTATAATTTTAACGATAATATATTGTATTTTTCTGCCCTGTATATTAAATATGCAGGGCTTTTTTGTTTGGAGGTATTTTTTATGCAACAAAAATATATGGAAAGAGCAATACAGCTTGCACAGCTTGGTAGAGGACACACAAACCCAAATCCTATGGTAGGAGCTGTTATTGTAAAAAATAATACCATAATAGGAGAAGGATATCATCAATATTATGGAGGACTTCATGCCGAAAGAAACGCTTTTGCCAACTGCACAGAAAACCCTTCTGGTGCGGATTTATATGTTACGTTAGAGCCTTGTTGTCATTATGGCAAAACACCTCCTTGTACTGATATTATTATAGAAAAAAATATTAAAAGAGTTTTTATAGGTTCTGATGACCCTAATCCTCTTGTGGCAGGAAAAGGCATTGAAAAATTAAAGCAAAATGGTATAGAGATATATACAGATATATTAAAATCACAATGTGATGAATTAAATACAATATTTTTTCATTATATCAAAACAAAAACACCTTATGTTGTTATGAAATATGCTATGACGGCAGACGGCAAAATTGCCACATATACAGGTGACAGTAAATGGATTACAGCAGAACAAGCAAGAAAACAAGTTCATTATATGAGAAATGCACTTTCTGGAATTATGGTAGGCATTGGCACAGTACTTGCAGATGACCCTTTATTAAATTGTCGTATAGATGGCGGAAAAAATCCTATTCGTATTATTTGCGATAGTACATTAAAAATTCCATTAGACAGTCAAATTGTAAAAACTGCAAGTGAAATCAAAACTATTATTGCTTATGCTCAAAAAAATGAACAAAAACAAAATGAATTACAAAAAGCAGGTATACAATTATTATATTTGCCAAATGAACAAAATAGAGTGGACTTAAATGCACTTATGATAGAACTAGGGAAACAATGTATTGATAGTATATTATTAGAAGGTGGTGCAACATTAAATGAATGTGCATTACAATGTGGTATTGTAAATAAAATAATGGTTTATATTGCACCTAAAATATTTGGAGGAAGTCAAGCAAAATCTCCTGTTGAAGGAAAGGGTATTGCTATAGCAAGCCAAGCATATGGTCTATATTTAAATAATATCAAAAAAATAGGACAAGATATTTTATTAGAGTATGATGTTAAAAAGGTAGGTGAATAATAATGTTCACAGGTATTATAGAAGAAATCGGACAAATTGCAACAATAGAAAAAGGCAGTAAATCAGCAAAATTAACAATATCAGCAAAAAAGATATTAGAAGATATTTGTTTGGGAGATAGCATTGCAGTAAATGGCATTTGTTTAACAGCCTGTCATATTTCAAAGCAATATTTTACAGCAGATGTTATGGCTGAAACAATGAATCGTAGTAATCTTGGAAATTTACAAAAAGGTAGTCATGTAAATTTAGAAAGAGCAATGCCTGCAAACGGACGTTTTGGAGGTCATATTGTTTCAGGACACGTAGATGGTATAGGCACAATAATCAATTTAAAAAGAGAAGAAAATGCTGTCTGGGTTACTATAAAAGCAAATGAAAAAATATTAAAATATGTTGTTGAAAAAGGCTCTATTGCTATTGATGGTATCAGCTTAACAGTTGCTTATGTAGATGATAATTGTTTTAAAGTTTCTATTATTCCTCATACAGCAGACGAAACAATACTTTTAAAAAAGAAAGTAGGAGATACTGTTAACTTAGAATGTGATGTTATAGCAAAATATATTGAAAAATTGCTTTTTCATAAAGAACAAAAATCAAAAGAAAAAAAAGGAATTACATTAGAATTTTTGCAGGAGAATGGATTCCATTTCATATAATATTTTTGTTTGTGGCTTTCATTCATATCCATTAATATCTATTTTCGCAAACATAATTTTGTAGCAATATAAAAAAGACATTTTGATATGAAATAGTATGATAATTTTAGAGATGAGCAAAACTCAAAAAACAAAAAGTGTCTTATAAAGGCATAATAAAGCAGACATTCGTCTCAAAAGACAAAAGCCTATCTCAAAATATGAAATGAATCAGGTTAAGCA
>OFHA01001074.1_pt1 | contig 20662 bp, 21 predicted proteins | sample 1521891 | NCBI WGS metagenome assembly OFHA01 (sample SAMEA3504089, study PRJEB24116) | mouse gut metagenome | biome: mouse gut; feature: mouse-associated habitat; material: faeces | place: Denmark | collected 2011
GTTTGTGGGTTGGTAATAGTATTTACACAAAAAAGGGAGGTCATTGCTTTTTCTTTTGAAAAAGTGGTGTAATCCTTGAAAATATGGGGTTTGTAATAAAAAACATAGAGGTAGATTTGACACTACCAAAATAGAAATGGGGGTACAGATAATGACAAATATTAAAAAAAACTGCGGGAACAATAAAGTTTTGAAAGAAAGGAACCCGGAAAAAAACTTCGACGAAACACGGTTTATGGCAGACATCGTGCTTTTCTTTTGTGAAAGGTCGCTTGACGAGATACGGACTGCCAAAAGGAATGAAGAAATGACGGCTGTCTGCAACCTTTATTCCATGATAAATCTCATGGAGCTGCGGGAGATTGCCGGTTTTAACTGTGATTTTGGCCTGATTGACAGGTACAGGGAAATCATCCTGAAAAAAACCAGGGACAGTCTCCGTATGATGGGCGTACAGACATCAGAAACCTATCCGAAAAACCCATATATGGTATGCACCTTTACGGCGGCGTGCGTTGATATGGACACATCCGAGCTGGACAGGATCGGGAATGGTTTTACAACAAAAAGTGAATTTAAAAAGACATATATCTGCGTGCTTTCAATGATCCTTGTAAATGTAATTTATCAGCTTGTTTATATGGTGCTCAGGACAAAGGCGGTGAAGCTGCCGACATTTATATTTTCAGGCTGGCCGCAGCTTATCCTTGCAGCCATCACGTTATCAGGGATTATGGCAGCAATGGCATATTATTTCAGGAGATGCATCGTTTCATTTGTCACAGAATGGAAAATCAGGAGACGCCTTCTGCGCAGCATAAAGGAAAAACAGCCATAAAGAATTCCCTGTTATAAACATCTCAAAAAAATAAACATTGAAGCAAATATCTTTTTATGGTATCATTTCGAGGTAACCATTTTACTTTTATGTATGCCATAGCTTATGGCGGTCAAAAACCTAATATCACAGGCATTGATGCAGTTTCTGCGCTTTTGCGCGGGGGACTGCTTTTTTAATGCCGGAAAAGGAGGAAAAATGATATTACTTGTTTACGGGGACAGATACCTTTATGACATGCACATCAAAAAGGAGGCTGCAGGACTGGAAACCCCGGAAGTCAATGCAGTGTATGCGGAAGAATGGGACGACAGCCTGTACATGCAGTGCATATCCGCGCCATTCCTGGAGGAGAAAAAGATTGTCGTGGTACAATTACAGAATGCCGGGGCTGGCACAAAGCAAAAATCGTTGACAGACTATATCCAGAGTCCGTCGGAACACACCGACCTGTATCTTTGTACACGGCACCCGGACAAACGAAGCGAGGTTTATAAAACCCTGTCCCAAAAAGGCTGCGTCATGGAATTTCCAAAGGCATCCGAGGGCGATGTCTACAGGAGCGTAAAAAAACGCCTCGTGCGGAAATACGCGTTTTCTCCCGAAGAAGTGGACAGGCACAGGGATATCCTTATGCAGAGGCTGCGGGGATACCAGTACGAGGAGGATTATGATCTTTATCGTGTCATGAAGTATACGGACATGATCGGAAATGCCGGACAGATTGACCAGGAGACGGTTGAATATTTCATTTCGGAAACATTTACGCAGAAAGCGTATGAGCTGTCAAAACTGATGCTTTGCGGAAAGAAAACTGAAATGATGCAGCAAGCGTCCAGACTTATAAGGGAAAACGATGAAAACAGGATCGGTCTTTTAAGTCTTGTGCTCAGCCAGGTCAGGATATGCTACAAGGCAGACCTTTTTCCTGAAATGCCGCGCAGAGAGATATTAGGAACTTTAGGAATAAATTCATACCAGTTAAATGATTCCTATTCTATGTACAGCTCTGCACAGTATGCAAAGGCATATGCCTGTCTGCAGAGAGGCGTAAACAGCCTCAAAAGCGGGAGCGATGTGGATTCTGCATTCATGATGGCATTAATCAATGCAGCTGCAGTGCTGCATCCGCATGGGGAAAAGAGGAGAAGGAAATGAAATACTTCCCATACGCTGACGAAAACCAGAAGAAATTTATCGCAATGACCGCCCGGAATGCCGCAAACAGACTTTCCGACCGGTTCAGGTTCAAAATCTATGATGCCGGTCCTGAGAATTTCTACCTTTCTTTTTCGGGAGGGTTTGAGAGCTACCTGCTGTACTGGTTCATACGGCTCAGCGGCATGTTTGACGATGGTCATAAAATTCGTGTTGTCTCCGTCGTAAACTCCATGTTTTACCCGCAGGTCATGCAGCGCATCATGGAGTGCGCGGACACCGTGCTGTACCCGTCCATGACATTACAGGATGTAAAGGACATTTACGGCATACCGTGCTTCAACAAACGGACTGACGGCATGATACACCGATACCAGTCCGGGAGCAGGCGGCGTTACCTGATGAACAACATTTATGGCACGGACACAAAATATTTCAGGCTGAACAACACGGCGGGCAGCCTCCTGATGAACGGGAAACTGCACAAGGTATCACCGTACTGCTGTGTCAAGACCAAGGAGGAACCGCTTAACCAATATGGTTTGGAACAGGGAAAACGCCCCATCATCGGGGTACGGAAGTCAAACAGCATGCTGCGGAACATAAGCTACCGGCAGTGCATGCAGAAATCGGGTGAATTCTGTCCGCTGTATGATTTCACGGACCTGGAGTGCCTGTGTATGTATGACTGCTTTAATATCGAAAAGATATATCCATACACACGGGACTATTACCACCTTGAGCAGGTCGCTGACAGCGGGAAGTGCAGCCACCTGACAGGTACAGGCTGTCTCGGATGTCCTTATGCCGGGGAACATCTCTATAAGGAATTTCCCGACATGATGCCCGCGCAGAGACAGTATGCGGTCCAATACTTCCATGAAAGCTATGATACCATAGGGTTTGACTATGCAAGGTATCTTTAACCGGAGGAAACATTTTGACATTATGGGACTGCGTGTTATAATGAAAGGGAAAGAAAACTTCCTTTCACCAGCCGCAGTTCGGAATACAGGGAGAGAACATTATTACATGGATAAACAAAGGAAACAGGCTGTTTCAGACATTGTGGAACTGCTGATAAAAGAACAGGACAATGAACGTATAAATGAATACGAGAACCAGCTTCTGGAAATGCTTGAAGAGCAGGACCGAAATGAGATTGCAGATGTACTGGCGGGCAGGAAGCTGCCGTCCCTGCTTTCAGATACCATAGCCAAGCGGATTTTCAGCGCGGATTCGCACAGGGAGCGTCTTGCATACCTGCTAAAGAATGTATTGCAGGATGCCTCCATTGAAATTGAGGGCAGTTATGCGAATGAGGGATTCATGCAGTCAAAGGATTCCAAGAAGATTATTTTCGACGAGCCCGCCAAATTAAAGGACGGCAGGCATTCTGATACGGAATTCCAGATATCCCTGCAGGATTTTATCTTCAAAAGGGCAGAGCTGTATGCGTCTGACATGCTGATGCTTTCATACAGCGTGGAAGAGGGGCAGAGAAAATCTGGAATTTCATATTCAAATACGCCAGGCGTCCTGCTCGTAGTGCTGATGAAGAACAGTCCCAGGGAATTTAAGAAGTTCAACGAGACAAGTGAAAGGTACATACACAGGTTTACGAAAAGGACTGCTGATTCGGGCCTGTCGTTTGACTCCATGATGACGATCGTGTTCGTGCAGCTTGACGAATGCCTGAAACAGTTCAGGGAAAACAGGAACGGTGAACATGACAATAACGGCAACAATCTTGATGAGCTGCAGGTTTTATTAAGCCTTATAGCTGACATTAATGATGAAAAGGTACTTGAATCCGCAAAGGATAAAAATTTCATGAAAGCCATCATTGCGGAGGTAAAAGAATTGTCTGAAAATAAGGAGGTAAGAGCCATGTTATTAGCAGAAAAATATGCGCAGGCCGACATGAATGCTGTGAGGAGCTATGAACGGAATGAAGGCAGGGAAGAAGGTATTGTAAAAGGCAGGGAAGAAGGCATAAAAGGAATGATCGAAACCTGTCAGGAGCTGGGCCTAAGCAGGAACCTGACCAGTGCCAAAGTCAGCAAGAAATACTTCCTCGACGGAATATATACAGAGGATTTAATGCAGAAATACTGGAAAGAAGCATAGGGGGATTATTTATACTTATTTTATAATCTCCTTGCATTAATGCACTTATTATGCTAATATGGCAAAGTTATCATTTTATGTCGGGATCTGAATCAGGCCGGGAAGCACATTTTAAGCAGTAAAATACTCAAGCAGTTTTTACAGTAAATGTAAAAGCTGCTTTTTTAAGCCAGAAATATTAAATGCAGCGGATAAAAATACCAGACGCATATAAATTAATATCACCATATTCCGATAAATACATAACAGAATCATTCTGACATGAAAAGGGGGATAGGATATGCTGATCGCAGAACTATATGAACAGTCAGCCCACAGCCGGTACGAGGGACATAATCATACTGACGGCCGGCACGAGGGACTTGCACTGGCGGCAGAGATCATAAAGAAGCATAGGGAAGGACTGACATCCTTACAGATAGCAATGGACTGCAGCTGCAACATTAGCGAAAATTTATGATTACAATACACAATTAATACAGAATTTTGATAGACAAGTCAATTATACGCTTGATTAAGTCTCCTGTTTATGCTACTTTAGTAACGTATCTTTTTAATCATATGTTTCTTTCCCTTTGGGAAAACGCAGGCCTTACAGGCCACGTAACCAGTGTTGATGCACGCATAGGTTTTTCTATGCGTGCTTTTTTGTTGCAGAAACAGCACAGCTAACCACATGACAAAGGAGGGAACAGATTCCAATGAATTTCATGAAAAAGGAGGACACCAGAATGCAGCTATTAGAATGCGGCAGGTACAAAAAGACCACATTTGCAAGGGATATCATCGGTGGAAAATACCATGATGACAAGTTTGCCGAAATTTTCTACCTTGAAAGCGTCACCTACAACTCAAACGACAGCGGCACGAAATGGCAGGACATTGTTCTGCGGGATGTGACAGGATGGATCAGGGGCAGAGTGTGGGCAGAAAACATCATCCCCGAATATGAAAGGTATACGGGCACCGTCGTCCTGGTACAGGGGCGGTATACTGTATATGCGGGAAAGCCTGACCTTACGATTGACAGGATGGAGGAGGCGGAATACTACGAAGTTTCTGATTATATCGAGACGATCAGCGGCGATTCCAAAAAACGGGCATTTGAATGGATCTGTAAAATCATGTCGTATATTGAGGAGCCATACAGAAACCTGGCAGACGAACTCCTGCCGGCCGGGAGGATGGAGGAGATCGCCATGCTGCCTCTGAGCGTAAAGGGCGCTTTTTCATATATAGGCGGACTGCTTACGTACACTTCCGAAGCCGCGGCAAGAACATACTATGAACTGCGGGTAGCAAGCCTTGTGAAATGCAACATTTCCATCGCGCTCACGGCAGCTCTGCTCAGCGGGCTTGCGTCAGCCAAAATGCTGGTAAGGCGTGGGATATTTTTTACAACAGATATCTGCCAGGGAATGGCAGGGGAGGATTTTTACACCCATAAGATGCTCCTTGACACACAGGCCTTCCACAAGATCAGCGGAAAGGGCAGGGCGGAACTTCTGCACATATTCAGTGCCATTGCGTGCAGGGTACCGCCCGGAACCGTGGAGGCACAGCTTGTAAAATCGGCAGTAGAAAATACGCTTTTTATTGGCTCGTATAAAAATGATTTTGCCGAATATGACAAAAAATATCCATACAGTATGAGCCAGGACATTTATTCAGCGTCACTTGACAGACGCATTTATAGGGTAAAAGAAAAAATTTGAACAGAAAGAGGTTAAAAATGGAACTACTGATGAATAGAGTAACTGATTTACAGGTACGTGCAAGATGCAGTAACAAAGGTGTCAGCATGGTGCTTTTAGGGGAAAAAGGAATGGGAAAAAGGCAGATTTCCGAAAGGATTGCCGCTTCTGACCTGGGGATAGAACCCGTCAAACTTTCGTCCTGCCCCCTGTATACCCTGCTGGAGCCGGAATCCGGGATAATTACCGGCGACATGCTGGAGGATGCATTTGACAAAACCATATATAAATCAGACAGGCCGCACGTCGTTGTCATAGACGACGCGGACAAAATGAGTGAGGCTGCACAGGACAGGCTGCTGAAGACACTGGAGGACGGTTCGGCACATTCAACCGTACTGCTGGTGTGCCATGAGAAACCGGCAGACACAATTCTGAGCAGGTGCGGAATCCTGCGTTTCCCGGAAATTGACACGGATTCCATCAGGAATTTTTTTGGCGGGAACGTAAACGAGACCGCACTGATGGGATGCAAGGGAGCCCCGGGAAGGTATGTCAGACTTTCACAGGATGAAAAATATCTGAAAGAGACAGGAAACATCATAAAAGTGCTTTTAACTGCGGAGGGAAAGAACGGGCTCCGTCATATCCTTGAAGCAGGGCACTGCCTGAAGGAAAAAGACAGTGACAGCATTGTCGAGACTTTTGACAGTTTTCAGACGGAATCGTTCTTTTTTGCATTGGCGGAGCTGTTCAAGGGCACGCTGATACAGAATGCCGGCGCAAATTCCAGATACCGCCTCGATTTTGGGGGCATATCCAGGCTGTACATGGAGGAGGAGCTTCTGTTTCTGCTCCGAAAGAGCGCATCGCTTTCCGGGGCGTGCACTATAAAAGGGAGATACAATAAAAATGATTATTTCGAATTTCTCATGGGATTAATCAATCCAGAGGCATTCATGGAAATGGAGGATTATTATGCTGTATGCTGATGAAAGACCACAGACATTTGATGACGTAAAGGAACAGGAATTTGTCATAAAAAATCTACAGTCGCAGGCAAAAAGGGGTGTATTCTTTAACAGCATCATACTCTGCGGCAAATACGGGACAGGCAAGACAACCGTCGCGCGGATCATTGCACGCGCGGCAAACTGCGAAAACAGGGATGAAAACGGGAACCCCTGCCTGAAATGTGCAAGCTGTAAGAGCATACTCGACAGGTCAGGTACGGATGTCATCGAGATAGATGGCGCAAGCAATAATGGTGTGGATGCAGCAAGGAAGCTGATGAAGGAGATCAACTACATACCCATGTCGAGATACAGGGTGATCATCATCGACGAATGCCACAGGATTTCACCCTCCGCATGGGACGCACTGCTAAAGACGCTTGAAGAACCGCCAGAGCATGTTATGTTTATCCTGTGTACGACAGATGAGATGGCACTTCCTGAAACAATACGCTCAAGAGCGCCGATATACCGTTTTGAGTCTATTTCCGCGGACATGCTGGCAAGGCATGCCGGGGAGACAGCAAAAAAGCACGGAATAAAAATATCGGACAACGCGCTGAACCTCCTGGCGGCCTATGCCGACGGAAGCATGCGCAACGTCCTGTCCTTACTGGAGCAGATGTCGATGCAGAGCAAAAACATCACGGAAAGCGATGTGGAAATGCTGCTTGGCATCAACCATTATACATTTACTGTGGAATTTATTTCAGCCATGCTTTCGGGAGATTTAAGCCTGTGCATGGAACAGTTAAACAGCTTTGTTTCCGAAGGGAGGTCAATGCGTCTTTTCGCGAAAGACCTCATGAGGACAGCCGTTGACATGGTACTGCTGAAAACGGGGATAACGCCCGACAACAGCAGCATGGAATACATCCGTCTTTTAAAGGAGGAAACTGCGGGATACGGCATGTCGCAGCTCAACAGCCTGGCAGAAGCGACAGCCGGGCTTGAAAAAGGAATGCGAAAAGAGTCGGACACCTATGCCATGTACGTGGGAATTATAAGTATTGTGAGGAAACTTCATAAAGATTCCCCCTGTATGGACACGAAAAAGACCAGGGAAGTCATTCAGCCGGTAAAATCAGTTCAGACAGCGCAGAAAGAAACACCTGTCAGGGCAGTACAGGATACAACTCCCATTTCGGAGCCGAAACCAGACAGCATTGTTTTAAAACAGGCGGAAAACACGACTGACAGTCCTGTAGTAGAAAACAGGATAGACAGGAATATATATGTTCTGCCGGATCTCGAACAGGCACTCATGGATTTCCTGCCGGATTTAAAACGTGAACCGCAGGGAAGGTTTGATACAGAAAGTCTGGAAAATAATTGTCTTTCAGGAGACTGCAATTTACCTGATGACGCGGACCGTATGAAAACCAACGTCGGACTGACTGATGAATCCATACAGTATGAGGATTACGGACGACAGTCGTTAAAGAACAGCCCTATGTCCGCTGACACTATGGAAAACACAATAGTTTCCGACGTGATGGACAATGCATATGAAGACGATACAGGATTTACGGCAGATAATGTGGAAGACTTTGCTGGGCAGTCTGATGATCAGGATGATTTTGACAGGAGATGGGAAGCAGCAAGGCAGAACGGTGCCAAAAACTGCATTTCCCCACTGTCCCAGCCTGAAAATACGGTATCCGAGAAGAAATTTAATATCTTCGGACTCCCATTTGGGTTAGGAGTACCGGACATGGGCAGAAAACAGTCTTTTACATAAGTCCTGTGCAGACGGGAGGGGAGGATCATGGAAATATTCCAGATGATGATACTGACAAACCTGAAACGGAACACAGGACGGAGAAACGAACTGCCAGTGCAATACACAGGGCGCTTGAGAAAATCATTAAAAATGTCAGCAGCTACCTGAAACATAATAAGGTAAATACTGACAATTCTGGAAGTGATTCTGATTATGATGAAGATGAACCAGAAGAAACAGGGGAACCTGTAGAATACATTGAAGAAGAGGAGGAATATGCAAAAGCAAAATGCTATGAGCTGACAAGGGAAGAACGCTGCCATTTAAAAGCCCAGAGGGAGATGGAACAGCTTGGCAGGAAGAGCGAGGCATTTTCGCAGTGTCTTTTATCCTGCGTTCAGACGCCAGTCCGCGACGGGATTGCCATATGCTGTCCAAACGTGCCTATATACAGGTTTGTAAAATCCTACACGGAGGATGCGCAGTACCTTTTCCCGGTCTATGAACCATAGCAGCGTATTTTAAGAGGAAAACAACAACTTTACATACTGCCAGGGAAAATAAAATACAGTTCCCGGCAGCATGTAAAGTGACACAGTATCAGTAGGCACTTCTATCTGTGAAAAGTTTTTATTTTTTTCACAGACGGATTGTGGTAAAATAAAAAAAGAGTTTCATTCAAAGGATAAGAAAGGTGAAAAAATGTGTGAAATAGCATATCAGAACAAAGATATTACATCAAAGCTGTTTGCTGAGCGGTTTCAGGGTAAGTCACTGAAAGTGTATGGTCTGAACCTGCCACCGGTCAGACAGGCGTTACCGACGAATATCCCGCAGATTATGGCAAACGAACTGAAGATTGACAACGTGTTTCTTCTGGAAGACAATACAATTGCAGTCATTGATTATGAGAGTGATTATAAAAAAAGAAACAAGCACAAATATGTAAGATATGTCAATCATGTATCAGAACATTACGGCAGACAGTGGAAAAAAGACGTGATTGTCCGTATGATTGTAATATATACGGCGGATGTGGAGCGGTCAGAGACTTCCGACCTGCTGGATGCAGGCTGCCTGAAACTGGAAACACAGTCTGTTTTTCTTTCAGAAATGAATTCGCAAGAAATTTCCAGGCGGCTTTACCAGAAAGTTGCAGACAGGATTCCGCTCAGCGAAGAGGAGCTTATGGAGTTTATCATTTTACCGCTGACATACAGGGGGAAGGATGAGAAGAACAAATCGATCGGAGAGTCCGTGCGCATGGCAAACCAGATGGAGGACGAGGAACAGCGGGTTTTTGTCCTGTCCGGGATTGCGGTATTTGCAGATAAGGTGATCGAAGAAGAAAACATGGACATGATAAGGAGGTATCTGGGTATGACAAAAGTAGGACAGTTATTTGAGGATGAAAAAATCCGCGCCGTAAAGGAGGCAACTGTAAAGGTAACGGAAAAAGTTACTAAAGAAGTTACAGAAAAAGCTGCAGAAAAGGCATTGAAACAGGGTTTTTCTGTTGAGGACATTGCGGAAATACTGAGCATGACAGAGGAAGAGGTTCTGAAAATTCAGGAAAAACTCTCCATGCCAGTCTGATCGGCATAATGATGAAAATTTAATAAAAGAGGATCACTGACTGACAAAATAGTGCAATAAAGCCCATAAACTTTATTGCACTGTTTCTGTCTAAAGATATCCTTCCCATCCGGTTAAAATTCCTGTTGATTAATCAGCACCTTTATGCTACAATCCACCTGTATCTGTTATTTTTTATGTTTTTCCCTGATATGGGAAGACCAGCCGCAAGGCATCAATAAAGGCACATTTATGGCATCAATGCGTATACCGCACGGATGCTTTTTTTGTGCCTGTAATAAAAAGGAGGGCTGTATGGAAACAGCAAATGAAGAATTTTTAAAAAAGTTCCTGGAAGGCTTAAAGGAAGCCGGAAATCTGCCGAACAGCGCGGACAGGGACGAGGATATTTTTTTCCAGATCCTGAATGCCAGGACTGTCGGTGAGCTGTACGGGATGGACATTTCAATTGAGGACATCGAAAGGCTCATTCCAAAAACGGAGCTGCTGTTAAGAAAAGCAGAGGGCAGTTTCCGATTCTGCAGGTTCATGACAGACAGTATCCACAGGATACAGGGACAGAAAAAGAAAAAATTTATTTTTTAAGGGAGGAGCCACAGTGCACACAATATTTACAATCGATTCTGGCGAGGCAGGCATGGTAACCTGCGAGGTCTCGGACAATGACGGAAAAGTATCAAGAAAGAAGATTAAACTGGAGGATTTTTATGGTATCATTCTGAAAAGCAATAATGCTTTGTCCAGACCGGAATGGACATATTATTTCAACCCGCCCGGAATGTTTACCGGACCCGGGCAGACCAGAGGGCTTGTGATCGGGGCAGGAAATGGAAGCTCCATGAGGGCCTTATTCTTCATCCCCGCCGGCAGACAGGTGCTGAATTATGTGGGACACACCTATATCGTGCCATTCCCGTCACTCCTGTTTTATTTTGAATCGGAAAACGGGCGCCTGTCCGTAACACGGGTGTTTGCGGTTAGGATCAGAGACTGCTCCGAACTGGGGACAGACACGCAGCTGTACGCGTTCCCGTTTGGCAACGTGGATTCATATGGAGGAAGTGTATGCTGGGGCGAAACAAAACACCCGCCCGTACAGGAAATATCCGATTTCCAGGGTATTATTTCCAGCTTTTTCGGCTCAGAAATCAATGACGATTACTATATGGCCGGAAAACACGTTATCCAGAAGGAAGAGTTTTGTATGCAGAGGGGGCTGCTGATCCATCTTGCAGCATTGGACGGAGGGTTTCCCGAAGAATACCTTGTGAAGAGTCAGACCACAGTGAAACAGATTGAGGAGAAATTTCATTTTTAAAGGAGGACCATCATGGATTTAACTTCATTTTTCCAGAGCACATTAATACCAGACATGAAGAAGGAGGAAGCAAAAAAGCCTGAAAAAAAGCAGGGCACAAAAAAAGAAAGCAAAAAAGGCACAAAACCTGTCAGGTACAGGCTGCCGGTAACCTTGTACAGCAACTATACAGAACCCGTTATCATAGGCGGGGACGAATTTCCAGAAGAGCTGACAGAAAGCGAAATCCTGAAGGAAGCCAGGGAGAGACACGGCTGTTTTAAGAACTTCACAACTGAGGTTCTTGACGAGAAAACAATGCTGCTCATACCGCAGGCATACAACTGTGTCAAAAAAGGAAGCCTGAAAATCACGGACGACCTCGAGGTGCGGTTTGGCGACGAGATTATGGATATCTCACCCGTAACAGAAGGACTCCCGGAGATTGCATACGAGAAACTGATCCGGTATGCATCCGAACAGTCAGGAACGGGTATCGACCTGCTCCATGAGGGCAGCACGATCACGCTCCTCTATTCAATGGATGGGTCGGGCAGTATTGGAAACCTGACGTTTCCGGTCACGGCAGTTCTTGGAGCCGGCACCAGCATTACAATCAGGGAGGACGAGCTCAGGGAATTTGTAAACAGCATGGGCACCAAAAAGAAAAGTGCACCGGAAGATGCCACAGATGACCATATGCCCGGTGATGAAGAGGAACCCGGAAATGAGGAAACACCGTCTGGGGAAACGCAGCCGAAGGCAGGACAATCCATACAGAGTCTTCTGACGACGAACAATTTTCTCCGTTTTGTCGAGTCAAAAGAACCGACGTACAAAGGCGGACACGGACAGCTTTACGTCAATGAAAAACTGAATTTTGTCAGGGTGCTGTACAAGAAAAAGTTCGCGGCAATCAACAAGACCGAAAAAAAAGAGACACTGTACCCGTCTGATGCAATGCTTTCACTTATCTACGAGAAAATACAGCTCACGCCGGAAATGTTCGGCGGCAAAAAGGAGGTCACGGAGAGGGAAATCCAGAAGTACCTTGAAAAGGACAGACCGGAATATTCCAGAGAGCGGACAAAAATCGAGTATGATGAAAAAACAAATATGATTATAGCGACCATAGTGGGCGGAAAACGCGGAAGCGTGAAATATTTCGATGAAGGCGGTATCCATTACAGAATAAGCAATACGCCATTCATGCAGATTCGGGCAGCGACAGACGGTTCAGGACAGGGAGAAATGACATGGAAAATGTCCAAAATCCCATACCGCATGCTGCGTTCCATGTGCAGTTTCTTTCAGAAAGTCTACTGCACATACGGGACGGAAAGCCTTGTAAACATCCTGTGGAACCCGGATAAAGAAGCTTATTTTCTGTACGTGCCACAGCAGGAGGTGACGCCTTCCAGTGTAGACTACTGGAATGACAATGACATACAGAAACATATGTGGACAGTCGGAACGTTTCATTCACACGGAATGTACAACCCGTATTTTTCTGTCACTGATGACGAGAACGAGAAAGCGGATGGCATTTACGGCGTAACAGGAAATTTTGATTTTCCAGTGCCCCGCATGAAAATGCGTGCAGGGACAGGGGGACATTACATAACCATCCATACCTTTGATGTCTTTGACAAAAACACTGGGGAAAGGGCAGAAGATCTCTGGACTGCCAAAAATCTCTCCGCGATACATCCATATATGGACAGGTAAATAAAAGGAGCAGTTTTTATAAACACTATTGAATAAGGGGCGTTTTCAATGCCCCTTTTATGCGCTAAACCGCGCATTTATTAAAGGAGGAAAACATGGCATTTTTTATGAAAGTGAACATCTGCATTATCGGATGCGGGGGAACCGGCGGCAACCTGATTGCAAGGCTTGCAAGGTTTCTCTCAGGAGACACGGGAAATTTAGTCATAAATGTGGCAATTGCCGATGGCGACACCGTTGAATACAAAAATATGGACAGGCAGCCTTTTGACGGCGAAGACCTGGGTGAAAACAAGGCAGTCATTCTGGCGGAAAATATCGAATCGTGCCTTCATGTAAAGCTTGACAGTTATCCGCACTATATTCTTACAACAGCGGACCTTGACCGGATCTTTGAGTCCCTGAACAGGGAAGGGGACTACATTTCAGGCAGTTCCAGCGACATTAACATCCTGGTAAGCTGTGTTGATAACCATGCCGCAAGGAAAATATGCCATAACTGGTTTGAAAAGGTTTCATTCCTGGGAACGACATTTTTTATAGATCCCGCTAACGAGGACGTAAGCGGCGAGGTAGTCATTGCCAAAAGGCATGCATACACCATCACTTCACCAGACAGGTTCTGGTATTACCCGGACATCATAAACGACCTGGGAAAACCGGTAAACGAGATGAGCTGTGAGGAACTTAACAATGCAGCGCCGCAGCATTTTGCGACAAACTGTTACGCGGCGGACATATGCTTTGCGTTCATTGCGGGCATAATCATGTGCCGGGAGAACGCGCACCAGGTACCCGGAGGCATTACATACTTCCATGCATTCAAGATGTTCCAGCGTTTTTATGTGTGCGAATATGATGAGGAGGAACAGGGATATGTCAGGGAATCTTGACCTTTATTTTGCAGAGATGGACAGGCTCCTTGCGCTTGACAGCAGATACAAACGTCCGGGTTTTACAATGGATGTGAACGACTGCGTATACCTTTATACCCTTGCAGTATACAGTCTCCTAAAGCTGAGAGAGCTGGGGGTGCGGGTAGATACAGACCTGGAACTCCCATCTCTGATGACTAAAAAGCTGCCGCGTTATCTCTACGACATGGTGTACCAGGAAGATGAGGAAGAAGAGGATTATGCAGGCTGCAATTATTATGCAATGCAGTGGGTAGAGATGTACGAACCATATACGGGATGCCTCAGCAGGAAAAATGCATTTTCTGAGCTGTCTGAATTTATGTACAGTTTTTTTCAGGACGTGAGAAAGAAAAATAACCTCGGGCTGTGGACGGTTTTCTCTGAAAAGGAATGCATGGAACTGTGTTCCACGGAACTGTGTTTCACAGGATTGTATTCCCCAGAACTTTATTCGGCTACAGATAAACCAGGGGAAAATCCCATCATTCAGGCAGCCGTTTTTTTCATGGAATCGCGTGACAATACCAGGCAGCTGCATTCAATGGGCGTTGAAATATCCAGTGAAACAAGAAATGAAATGAAATATTCCCTTAATAATACACTGTTCATTGAAGGGATATTTGTACTGACGAGCCCCATTTCAGAGAAGATTGCAGAAGCGCTGGAAAACAGCGGCATAAATGACAGGAATGCTCGGAGTTTCCCTGAAAAATGCAGGGAGCTCAGCAGATTATTGTGGCGGCCCAAGGCAACCATACTGGCTGACTATACGAACAACTATGAATCTGCCGCAACAAGGTCGCAGATTATCGGCTCGGACAGTGATTTTGAGGTTTCGTTTGATTATGCCGATATTTCACCGCTGCTCCCGGTATACCTGTATTACCTTGAAAAAGCGGCAGAAGAACTGGACAGAATTTATTTTTACGGAAAAGTCTTAAAGGAGGATACAGATGGAAAGCAAGAATGGAAGGATTAAAAAAATATTCCCGGGAATACTGGGCATGGCCGACGAACTGTATCCTGTCTATATGCCTGTGGACGATTACGGCTGCAGCAGTCTGGACAATACCACACTATTCGGATACAGAATGGAGTGTTTTACATTTTCGGCGGCAAGGCTGTGTTATATCGCCGTACTCAGGAAACTTTTCCTGACTGTTTTTCTTATACTTGTCAGGGAGGGGCTGATCGACGTGGACCTGTCAGATATCATAGACATGGAGGTGGATACGTTCGGAAACATCCTATGCCTTGACAGGATTAACGACCAGTCCGGGCTTATGGACCTGCTTATTAAAAAAGTGTTTGATGCGTACGGATACCATCATGAGACAACAGCCTACCGCATGGATGAACTGACAGAAGGCATTTATGATATTGCATCCATTGACGACGCAATAGCGGAAATGGAGGAAAACTGCCGCCTGGTCATGAAAGAAAATGACTACACGCATATAAATGTCCTCAACTTGTTCAACCAGTCATATGACACGGAATGGTACATGCAGGAGGACGTAAAGATTCACCGATTTTCCAACAGGTGGCTTTCGGAAATCATGAGGAGAAATTACGACATGGTATCCGGCAGCATGCGAATGATACTGGATAACATCTTCCGGCTGGACTATCTCCTGTTTTCTGACGTTGTATCATACGAAATCCATGAATATAACAAGATAACAGGAAAATACGAGTTTGCCGCAATAGAATCGGCCTATGTGTCCACAGACTGGCGCGGATATAATGAATATTGGTGCAGGCTTGATTCTGCGTTCCTAAACTTCGGGGCGCTTCTGACAATTCCTTATATCGACGCCCTCATGGACGATGCTGACTTATGCGGATAAAATTACTTAATGGAGGAATCATACTTATTTACGCCTGTGCAGACTTTTATGGTCTGCGCAGTTTTTTTATGCACACGAGCACCCAGAAGAAATTTGTCAGCAGAAGCTGACAGGTGCCCGGCGCGCGAGTAGGAGAAGAAGGCTCTTTTCTACTCGATTGCACCCAGCGCTGCGAGTAGAGGAGAAGGTCATGCCTCTACTTGGTTTGTATAATAAGTATTACTTTTAATATATTTTTTAGATACTTCTCTGCTAAAAATTTTATCCTTTTTATATCCCGTATTGACTATATCCTGTCTTTTCTGCTTAAATTCCACTGTTAAACGGAAGGAGATTTAGATGGAGGAAGCACTAAAAGCGAAAATAAAAAAGAAAATACGGGCGTGGGTCCTCGGGCTGCTGGCCGGCATTTCACCCTGGCTGATATTAGTCCTGATGGCGGCAACAGGCGTACTAGGCATCATGTCCCTTGACGACGGCATTGATGACAGGATTGAGAAGGACATCATCAATACGAACTATGATAACGTAACGATTGACGACATGATCAGGATATGCAGCCATGACGAGTCTTTTGAGCATTATTTTGAAAACTGCGCACTGACGCAGCGGCAGATGCTTAGGATGTTGCAGCGGATCAAAAAGTTGAACGCGAGGAACCTTACCGGTTCCGGCACTTCAAGAAAGCGCACCATCAGAGTACAGGCGTTACATGAGTACGAGGAATACATACTGGTTGAGGAAGATGCCGTCATAGGAACCGAGATCATAGACGGGGAAGAGGTAGAAATAAAGGAGGACATATACGAATGGCAGGAAAAGAGTGATTATGACACATGGTATACTTATTCGTACGACACATCAGACATTGAAAAACTCTGCCAGATTGACTGGCAGATCATATACACGCTCCTGACGCTCCAGGCCGCAAGCGGCGACAGGAACTGGAACTATGAGAGCAGTATGGATTGGGATTCCGAATATGTGAAGGCATTCTGCGGTTACTGCGGAAAAGCACTGGACGGCAGGGAAAAGTGTCCTGTATGCGATTACCAACAGGAAATTGAAAATGATGACCGCGTATTAAACGAATACGGATACTGTACGCAGTGTGGCGAGGCATACGACAGCACCCATATCTGCAAAGTCTGTACAGAAAAAGTTCCCTCCGAAGCCGGGAAGATCACAAATGTAGACATAGACGCCCTGCTGGAGTTTTTTGTTGTGGACTACGAATACTCCTATGATGTTGCAAGCATGCTCAAAGACAGCTATTATTATGAACAGTCGCAGTCCATACCGTTCAAGTACCACAGTGAGGAAGAGACAATCCCGGAAGATGATGCCGGCAAAAAAAGAAACGGGAAATACACCTGGTTTGAACCGGCCACACTGGTTATGAACACCTGCAATGGATTCCTGTATGCATGGTATGACGTGGAAAAGGACATGAACGGTAATCCTGTCGTCACGCCGCAGAACCTTTATAACGGAAGGGAAGGCTCCCTGGAGGCATACAGGGTCGGATACATGCACACGACGCTTGATCTCAACACGCTCTATTCCGGACTGTCAGAATGTTTCGACAACCCGGAAAAATTCGACTATGACTGGATCATGGAAATGGTGAGGCAGCTTCCCGGCGGGGAGATCGTGGCTGCAAAATACGAGGGGTATGAGACAAGCGCGATGGCTGACGGGAGGATACTTTCCGCCACGGAACACGGCGCGGAAATCTTTGTGCCCGGCCTTGATTTTTTCAACAAAGTACAGAGCCAGCTCGAGGCAGCCGACAATGCGGACATCGACATCGGCGGCATGGAATACGATGAAACGACAGGGGGCATGATTGCCCGGTACGCGATGTCAAAGGTGGGATGCAGTTATGTATGGGGAACTTCCGGTCCCAATACATTTGACTGTTCGGGATTGGTAAACTGGTGCGCGAAGATGTGCGGGCTGACCGTACCCTGGGCAAAGGTTCCCGGCGTGAGCGCAACAAATACCCGCCGGAGCGCGGCAAACGCACAGGGATACATCAACGCAGGAAAAGCGATTCCGGAAAGCGAAATGAAACAGGGAGACATTATATTTTTCGCAAGCGAAGGAACTCCCAATACAGTAAAAAACATCACACATGTGGGAATCTATGTGGGGAACGGAAAATTCGTGGATGCACGCAACAAGAAAAAAGGCGTCCTCCTGTCTGAATACAGCGCTTACTGGAAGAAACGGGCAACAGTCATCGCAAGGCCATATTAAATTACATAAAGGGAGAAAAAAGATGAACAAAAAGTGGTTTTATGTACTGTCCAGCATGCTTGCAACGGCGCTGGCAGTAGTCATTATCCTGGCGGCAACTTTCCACAACACAAGGCAGGATATACAAAACGGTGCCGCAATGATAGAACAATTCAGGGAGTACAGTGAAGATGTCCCTTCCGGGACAGACATCTCTTACGGCAGCACACTTGAAGAACATCAGGCTGCATTTGAAAAGTGGGGAGATACCGAGATGGATGCCGACAGGAGAGCCCGGTATCCTGAAGATTTTGTCCCCCTCACCCCACAGGAGCAGTCCCTGCTGAATAAACTGGACAACATGACAGAGGATATGCTGCTGGGCGATGACGGGGATGAAGGTCCGCTGATTACAGAAACTATTGAAACAGAACGCAGGACAAACGAATCCTATGCCATGCTGCTATGCCGCACGGCATTCAGATATAACAGGAAGCTTGCCTACATGGAAAACGGTGCGGACTGGGGCGGGGGCATTGTCCCGTCAGATGGATGCCCCAAAGGCATGGTGGGACTGACTGGAATTGGAAACCCCGAATATATCCAGATGCTTTATATGTACACTTTCGGATATGTCCCTGACGGACTCATGGACATGGAAAGGATTTCTGAAACCTGTCAAGAAATAGCTCCCGAAGAGCTCAAAACAGGTGATATTGCTGTCATGGAACTTGTAGACGGCAGGAAGGACTTTGCAGTATGTATAGGAGCATATAAAGAAATTTTTCTGTTTGCGCACTGTGTTAACACGGCAGACAGCAGCTTTCCGGGCGGATGCGCCAGAATATGCTTTATGGCGTCACAGACAGACAGCTATTACAGAGGCAGCGGGCCAGCAAGTTTCACCAGCTTTTACCAGTCCCCCGTCGGATTCTGGGGAAATCCTGACAACGCCGGCAGCACTGGCGAAAACCCTGACCAGCGGATCCTGATAGATATTTCAGAAAATCCCCGTAGAAATGACGTCATATACAGATACGCGGACGCACTGGTGCACGAGCTTGCATCAGGAAACTATGACAGTTTCCTGTCTGATTTAGCCTGTAAGGAACTCATTAAATATGGATACGAGTATACCGATGAAAATGCGTACAGACAGTACCTTCATAAAATATACGAAACAATACATGACAAGAACTATCTATATGTGGCTTTTGTAAATGACAGGGATGATCACTACAATGCCGCCATATACGGACTGGATTACGGCAGTTCTTCCAAAGACATTACCTATGATTACAGCAGCACTGACATTATATATTTCACCATATTTTATGACAAAGAAAATGGCTTTACTTTGCTCCCTTATAACGCCGGAACAATCGGGTATAATTACAGCCAGTACGGATTATCGCCTGTTCCATGACGAATATAAATATCCCGGAAAATTTATTACTTATAAGGAATTTGTCATTGATTAAATATCCGTTTTATGCTACAGTGAGCGCGTAGTTTATTAATTGTTATGTTTAGGAAGCCCTGCTTCCCTGACAGCCTTAACAGGCACTTATAAGGGAAAATAATTCACCCGTGATAATAAAGAATTATTATCACGGGTGTTTTTATGCACAGGGGAAAGGCTATTCCCTGCTTGGTTTCCCAAAGAAAGGAGCGAACAAAAATGAGTATTAAAAACAAAACGGAGAGTACCATGGCGTCCGGTCAATTGAACGCAGAAGAGCCAGCAGTTATCAGCATGGAATTTACCATGGCAGAGCTGGAGATGCTAAGCAGCGGAATCCTGTCACTGATTGAGAAAACAACGCAGGCTAAAATGCTTGTTCCTGACGGAAAAGTACATATGTTCATTGACGAATACTACACGAAACTGCAGGCACTCAACACCAGGATCTGCCACTGCAGGTAACAAACTTTTAAAAAGGAGGAGCAAAATATGGGTAAGGACTTAATAAGCAGAAAGTCGCTTTCCGACAAACTGAAAAGCCAGTCCTGCAGCAGCTGTCACGGATGCGGTGGTAAATGCATCCGCGATAAGCTGCTTGAAATGATTCAGAATCACCCGACTGCATATGATGCAGACTGGGTTGAAAGACGGCTGACCAGTATGTTCAAGCATCATGCCGCAACCAAAACTGTCCAGAGACTTGTCATGGAAACAGTCCATGATGGATATTCTGCCGCAGCAGACATGGACAGACATAACGGAAGAAATGTATAACACAGGGGGGAAATAATTTATGAGACAGGCAGAAACCAAATTTTTAGAACTGTTAGGAAACCTGCCCAAACAAAAGCTTTTATCAGCAGGGAGGTTTGCGGACTATAGGGAAGAAAACGAAGCCATGAAGAATTTCAGCAATACCATGACTTATATGGTAAATTCTTTTAGTTTTTCAAGAAAAGAAGTGCTTAATGCCATAATGAATGAAAAGAAACTTTCAGATTCGTTTGTGGTT
>OFHA01001078.1_pt1 | contig 20622 bp, 19 predicted proteins | sample 1521891 | NCBI WGS metagenome assembly OFHA01 (sample SAMEA3504089, study PRJEB24116) | mouse gut metagenome | biome: mouse gut; feature: mouse-associated habitat; material: faeces | place: Denmark | collected 2011
GTCCCTCATGAGTGAGGGATTCAGGGAGCCCCTGCGGACCTGTCCGCTTTGTTCTATAATAGGAAATTCCGTTGGATTTCCTGTAAGATAAAAAACAATGATACGCAGGTCATCTGCCAGGAAAGGAGAAATTATGTGTAAGATAAAAAAATGGATGGAAACCTTAACAGATGTTGTGGAAATGACCAGAAAGGAGTATGTGCTGGCAATTACCACCAGCCTGCTGGGAGGAATTGTTATAGGTTATATCTTTGCACCCCGGCGTATGAAATATACTACCATTGGCAGTCACAATGGAAGTAAAAACAGAAATAACGGGAATGGGTACAAAGATGATTTCCCGGAAGAATGGGAAGAACCGGACGAGGAAGAAGACGTGGTTCATTTTAATTAGATAACAGAGGAGAATACCGAATATGAAGATTACATTAAAAGATGGTTCCGTGAAAGAATACAGCGAAGGAAAAAGTGTATATGAGATAGCGCTGGATATCAGCGAAGGCCTGGCCAGAATGGCATGCGCCGGGGAGGTGGACGGCGAAGCCGTTGCGGACTGTCATTGACAGAGACTGTGAGCTGAATATTCTGACACAGAAGGATCCGGAAGGAATCCGCACAGTCCGCCATACCTGTTCCCATGTGCTGGCAGAAGCTGTAAAGCATTTATTTCCCAATGCAAAGCTGGCAATCGGGCCTTCCATAGACGAAGGATTTTACTATGATTTTGAGGCGGAACCCTTTTCCAGAGAGGATTTGGACAATCTGGAAAAAGAAATGAAAAAAATAATCAAAGCCGGAAACCGGCTGGAAAAATTCACCCTTCCCCGGGGAGAAGCCATTCAGTATATGAAAGACAGGGAAGAACCCTATAAGGTGGAACTGATTGAAGATTTGCCGGAAGACGCGGAGATTTCTTTTTATAAACAGGGGGAAGGATTTACCGATTTATGCGCAGGCCCTCATCTGATGAGTACAAAGCCCATTAAGGCATTTAAGCTGATTTCCTCTTCTATGGCATACTGGAGAGGAGATTCTGGTAAAGCCCAGCTTCAGAGAATTTACGGTACTGCCTTTGCCGCGAAGGAAGAACTGAATGCTTATCTGGAACACCTGGAGGATATTAAGAAACGGGACCACAACAAACTGGGCCGGGAAATGAAATTGTTTACCACCGTAGATGTGATTGGGCAGGGACTGCCTCTGTTAATGCCCAAAGGAGCCAAAATCATACAGACCATGCAGCGGTGGATTGAAGACCTGGAGGACAACGAATGGGGCTATATCCGGACCAAAACGCCTCTGATGGCAAAGTCTGATCTGTATAAGATTTCCGGTCACTGGGATCACTATACAGATGGAATGTTTGTGCTGGGAGAAGAGGAAAAAGACAAAGAAGTAATGGCGCTGCGTCCTATGACCTGTCCGTTCCAGTATTATGTATACAAGGCAGAACAGCATTCCTACCGGGATCTGCCTCTGCGCTACGGAGAGACTTCCACTTTGTTCCGCAACGAGGATTCCGGAGAAATGCACGGACTTACCCGTGTCCGTCAGTTCACCATTTCCGAGGGCCATCTGATTGTAAGGCCGGACCAGATGGTGACAGAATTTAAGAACTGTATTGCTCTGGCAAAGCATTGCCTGTCTGTGCTGGGCGTAGAAGAAGATGTGACGTATCATCTGTCCAAATGGGATCCGGAAAACAGGGAAAAATACATTGGTGAGCCGGAAGTCTGGGAAGAAACACAGCAGCATATGCGTGATATTATGAATGAACTGGGCATAGAATATACAGAAGAGACAGGAGAGGCTGCATTTTACGGGCCGAAAATCGACATCAACGCCAGAAATGTCTATGGCAAGGAAGATACCATGATTACCATTCAGTGGGACGCATTGCTGGCAGAGCAGTTTGACATGTATTACATTGATCAGAACGGGGAAAAGGTTCGTCCTTATATTATTCACAGAACCTCCATGGGCTGTTATGAGCGGACACTGGCATGGCTGATTGAAAAATATGCCGGCAAATTCCCCACCTGGCTGTGTCCGGAACAGGTAAGAGTGCTGCCTATTTCCGACAAATATGAAGCGTACGCGGCAGAAGTGGAAAAAGAATTAAAGGCAAATGGTATTTTGTGCACCACAGACAACCGTTCTGAGAAAATCGGTTACAAAATCCGGGAAAGCAGACTGGAAAAAGTTCCCTATATGCTGGTAGTGGGACAGCAGGAAGAAGCAGATAAAACCGTATCTGTCCGCAGCCGGTTTGCAGGAGATGAGGGGGTAAAACCTCTGGGAGATTTTATCAGCCAGATCTGCCGGGAAATCCGCACAAAAGAAATCCGGAAAGAAGAAATTTCGGAAGAACAGAAAAAATAACAGGTACCAGGGATAACAGTATGAAATTTAATACAGCAGGCGGTGTATAAATCATTTTAAATTTTCCAATACTAATACAGCGGATACTGAGCCTGAGGGCCGGATGTTCCGCAGGATTGTTGTGAGTAAGAAAGGAGATTTAAAATGACTCAGTTAAAATGTTCTGTAAAAAACTGTATGTACAACGAAGAACACCTCTGTTCCAAAGGGGATATCACCATCGGCGGCCGTGATGCCTCCAGACCAAATGAAACCTGCTGTGAAAGTTTCCGGGAGAGAACAGACAGCATGACAAATGCAGTTACAGGCACTCCCAGCAGAGACATCAGTGTCAGATGCCAGGCAACCAACTGTAATTTTAATGAGAACTGCCAGTGCAGCGCCAGAGAAATCGGCATTGCAGGAAGCGGCGCCTGCAGCTGCGGAGAAACAGAATGTGCGAGCTTTGACTGTCATTGCAGATAACTGCGCATAAAATTCTTTTGCCGGAAATCAGTAAAATACCGAACGTTTGGCCTGTGCTGCGTGGGCAACGGTGCAATTGTGCCTTAAATACAGGCAGATTATGGCTGAATTGTTTAAAAATTTGTTAAATTTCGAAAAAAATACTTGTATTATGGAAAAACAGGAAGTAGAATAAATCTGGAGCGAAAAATTCAGAATTCTTCTTCCTGTTTTAAGCTCAGGAAAAATACGGGGCCTGCCGGAGGAAGAGAACAGATATGTCTTATGGAGGACAGAAATGAGAAAGAAATCTCATATATCACTGGCAAAATATATTGTAGACAGCCTGGAAGAACAGGAACTCATGAAGCATAAAAAAGCATTTTATCTGGGCAGTATCCTGCCGGACTGTAAACCATCTTTTATTACGGTAAAGCATGAAATGGAAGGAACTTTTCCAAAAGTGCAGCATAATCTGGAAGAACTTGTGGAGAGACAGCGGAAAGATCAGATCAATATGCGTGTATTTTACCGGAATCTGGGAGAAGTGATTCATTATATTGCAGATTATTTTACCTTTCCCCACAATCCCCATTATCCCGGAACCCTGCGGGACCACTGTATTTATGAGGAACATCTGAAGAAAAGGTTAAAGGAATACATTCAAAGCGGAGAAGCAGAACGGAACAGTGCATGGATTCATGCTTCTGTGAGCAGCCTGAACAGTACGGAGGCCATTTGCAGATTTATCCGGAAAGCCCACGAAATTTATGTGAAACGGAAGAATTCTGTCGAAGAGGACTGTCTCCATATTGTACTGCTGTGCCATCAGGTGGTAGCGGCGGTAATCCGGCTGATCAAAGGGGAACAAACGCCCGGCGTACTGCCCGCAGCCAGTTAAAAAACAGGAGAAATGTCGAATAAAAGCAGTTTGTGTCGAAATGTCCTGTAAAAAAATGACGATTTTAGTTTGCTTTTTTCCCGTAAAAATAATACAATAAAGAAGGGGAAAGAGGAGCTATAGAAGATGAATCATCTATCGGAGCTGAAGAGAGAGATCGAAATTGTACGAAAGGAATTGGATGTAGCGGTCCAGGGCGATGAGTGGGCGCCGGAATGTTATCAGGTAAGCGTGCGGCTCGACGCACTCATTGAAGACTACATGCAATACGAAGAGAAAATTCGGCTGTTGAGCTACAGCTGAATCAGGGGGACAACAGAATATGGAAATGCCGGCAGCAGCCGGCGCCATTCCAGGAGAATGGGCAGCAGGGCCGGGGACGTACCGGCCCTTTTGCTGTACCGGGACAGGATACCACAGAAAATTGCCGGAAAAAGTGAAAAAAATATTGACATATGACGAAATATGATAAAGAATATAGAGTAAGACAATTAAGAAAATGAGGACAGTAATATGGGAATTGGAAAGACAAAACGAAAGCTCGTAAAATCAGTTGCAGAATTAAGAGATGCCGATTATTCCGCGGAACCGGAGCTGAGTGATATTTACCGGCGACTGGTAAATGGGAGAGAACAGTTTTCAGATGTTCTCAGAAAAAATATCCGTGCTGTGATGCAGATTAGTTCCCTTGATCTGACCATGCAGCATGAGACAGATAAGATTCTGGAAATTTCCCGGAACGTGGCCAGAGCTACCGAAGTTATTTTCGGAACCAGTACCGAACAGGGGGCAGTGGAAGGGCATAATTCTCTGGAAGAACTGACCAATACGATTATCCGGGTATCAGAAGATATGGAAGAAGTATACCGGAAAATTGAAGAAGGGCAGTCAGAACTGACCTTCATCCGGGATCTTTCCAGCAATGCCATTGAGATATCCAGAGAAATGCGCAAAGACATGGATGATCTGCTGGAAGTGATCAATAACATGAACGAAGTAATCGCGGGAATAGAAGCCATTTCCATGCAGACGAACCTGCTGGCTCTGAATGCGTCTATTGAGGCGGCAAGGGCCGGAAAATTCGGCAGAGGATTTGCTGTGGTGGCAGATGAAATCCGTGCTCTGGCAGAACAGACCCAGAAGCTCACAGGGGATATGGGAGAATTTGTGGAAGGTATCCGGGGTGCTTCCAGAAAGAGCGCCGGCAGTACCACCAATACCATAGAGGCTTTTGGAACCATGACGGAGAAGATTGGAACCGTGTGGGAGATTAATGAAGGGAATCAGAAGCGTGTATCCCAGGTCAGTGAAGCTGTCACTTCTCTGGCGGCAGTCAGCGAGGAAATCAGCAGTACCATGGCGGAAATGGAAAATCAGCTGAGAAACAGCACAGATTTTATGCAGCAGATAGGGAAAGAGCTGATGAGTGCCAAAGAACCGGTGGTGGAGATTGAAGGTACACTGGATGATGCGGTGAAACAGATGGGCAGGATGGCCGAAGATGCTTTTTTCCATTTGAAGAACCGGGAATTTGCCGACTATATTCAGACGGCCATTACAGCCCACAGGAACTGGATTACCAATCTGAAGAAAATGGTGGAAGAACGGGTAATTGTGCCCCTGCAGCTGGATTCTTCCAAATGCGGGTTTGGACACTTCTATTACTCCATCACACCGGACATTCCAGGCATACAGGAAATATGGGAAGCTCTTGGAGAAAAGCATCAGAAATTCCATGGATTTGGCTCAGAAGCCATACAGGCGCTGTTTGATGAAGATTATGCCAGAGCAGGACAGATTTGCAGGGAGGCAGAAGAATATTCCAGAGAACTGATCTCTGATATGGAAAAAATTCAGCGGATTGCAGAAGACTGAGGGTTATAACAGGAATACATACAGAGAAAGAAAATGAATTTTCATTTTCTTTCTCTGTTTTTTTTCGTCCGTGATTTATTCATTTTCCCTTTATTTTAAAGGTATTCAGAGGGATTTTTCATTCAGAGCCCACCGGAGCCCCGGAAATTTTCTATTGCTTTTTTCCCTGTGATGGGCTAGAATGGAATAAAAGTGGAGAGAAGTGGTAGAAAAGGGTGCTAAGTGGTGGATAAGTGGATAATAATGTGGAAAAATCCCACGAAACGACAAACCGCCCGAACCTGACTGTCAGAAGGTGATTTCTATGTTCATGGGTGAATACAATCACACAGTTGATACAAAGGGCAGACTGATAGTTCCATCCAAATTCAGAGAATTGCTTGGAGATGAATTTGTAGTGACAAAGGGACTGGACGGATGTTTATTCGTGTATTCCGGGGAAGAATGGAAACTCATCGAGGAAAAGTTCAGGGAAGTATCACAGTTTTCCAAAGAAGCCCGAAAATTTGCGAGGTTTTTCTTTGCAGGCGCAGCAAGCTGCGAAGTAGACAAGCAGGGGCGGGTACTGCTTCCGGCAGTTTTAAGGGAATTTGCCGGAATTGAGAAAGAGGTTGTTCTGGCAGGAGTTCTGAATCATATTGAAATCTGGAGTAAGGACAGATGGCAGGAGAACAATGAATATGACGATGTGGGAGAGATCGCAGAGCATATGGCAGGTCTGGGGCTTACCCTTTAATCCGGACAGTCCGGAAGACAGGAAAGTGTCCCGGCGTCTGCAGAGAGAAAAGAAGTGTTCACCAGACAGGAAAGGAAGTCCATGGAATTCAAACACAAATCCGTACTCTTAAAAGAGACAATTGAATATCTGAATATCAGACCAGACGGAATTTATGTGGATGGAACACTGGGCGGCGGCGGACATGCTTATGAAGTCTGCAAACGTCTGTCTCCCAAAGGCAGGCTGGTGGGAATCGACCAGGATGAGGATGCTGTAAAAGCGGCCAACCGAAGACTCTCGGAATTTGAAGACAGAGTACAGATTATCCGGAGCAATTACCGACAGATGCGGAGTGTTCTGGAATCCTGCGGAATCGGGCAGGTGGATGGAATTCTGCTGGATCTGGGAGTATCTTCCTATCAACTGGACGATCCGAAACGCGGCTTTACTTACCGTGTGGAGGAAGCACCGCTGGATATGCGTATGGACAAACGACAGCAGTTTACGGCCGGAGAGCTGGTTAATACTTACAGTGAAATGGAGTTATACCGGGTAATCCGTGATTATGGAGAAGATAAATTTGCCAAAAATATTGCAAAACATATTGTAGCAGCCAGGGCAAAGAAAGAAATAGAGACAACGGGAGAGCTGACTGAGATTATCAAAGGAGCAATTCCGGCCAAAGTACGAATGAGTGGAGGCCATCCGGCAAAGCGTACGTTCCAGGCCATTCGGATTGAACTGAACCGGGAACTGGAGGTGCTGGAGGAATCCCTGGGAGACATGACGGACATGCTCAGTCCCGGAGGAAGAATATGCGTTATTACCTTTCATTCTCTGGAAGACCGGATTGTGAAGAACTTTTTTAAGAAAAGTGAAAAACCATGTACCTGTCCGGATGATTTTCCGGTGTGTGTATGTGGAAAAGAATCGTTGGGAAAGGCAGTAACAAGAAAGCCTGTATTACCATCCGAAGAAGAAATTGAATATAATCCCCGCGCAAAAAGTGCAAAACTCAGAGTATTTGAAAAGCGCCGGGATATCAGGCAGAAAAGATTGGAGTGAAAACAGTGAGACAGCAGGGAAATACACCACGCAAGGAAAAAACTGTAAGCTATATAGATGGAAATACTGTAAGAAAAGTACAGCCCAACCCAGGAAGACGGAGTGAGGAAACTCATCAGGAATTTGTGGAACAGCAGAAGCTGAACCGGGAACAGCGGGAGCGGAAGCGGGCTCTGCGGGCAATGGCCAGGAGAAATCAGGAACGTGCCCTTCAGATGAGTCCGGGATATGTGCTGTTTCTGGCGGCGGCTACCATGATTATGGTGGCAGTTTCCGGTGTTTATCTGCACCTTCAGGCGGAACTTACCGGGAGAATCCGGCATGTGTCGTCCTTAAAAGGCGAGCTGCTGAATCTGAAAATGGATAATGATGCGGAGCAGAAAAGGATTGATAAATCAGTGAATCTTGAGGAAATCCGTAACAGGGCCACTGGAGAACTGGGTATGATTTACCCCTCCAAAGACCAGATTATTTATTTTGAGGTAGACAGTACGGATTATATGAATCAATATCAGGATATTCCGGCAGAATAATAGAAGCAAATCTCAATTCCGTACAAAGAAGGTAGGACTATTGGCAGAGAGAAAGAGAAGACCCGGAAAAAAGAAGGAACCCACGAAATTTTCCAGAAAAATGAAAAAGAAGCTGCTGGTAATGTTTTCATGCGTTATGGTAATGCTGTTTGCACTGATCGGAAGACTGACCTATATTGAACAGGTGAAAGGCGAGGAATATAAGAAGCAGGTGCTGAGTCAGCAGGGCTATGAGAGCCAGAGCATTCCTTTTCAGCGAGGGGAAATCCTGGATTCCAAAGGGACCGTACTGGCCAGCAGTGTGGATGTGTACAATGTGATTCTGGACTGCAGGCTGATCAATGAAGAAACTTATGATCTGGAAAGCAGGAAGAAAATAAAAAAATATGTGGAACCTACGGTGGAGGCTTTGCTCCAGTGCTTTCCGGATGTAACAGAAGAAGAGGTAATGGCTGCTCTGACAGAGAAGGCGGACAGTCGTTATTTTGTTTTGCGGAAAAAACTCCACTACGAAGAAATCCGGGAATTTCAGGAGCTGGAATCCAAAGTGGATAAAAAGGGAAAAAAGGTAAATCCCAATGTACAAGGCGTGTGGTTTGAGAAAGAGTACCAGAGAGAATACCCTTACGGTAATCTGGCCAGTAAGGTTCTGGGATTTACCACCTCAGGTAACGAAGGAATCGGTGGTCTGGAGGATTATTACAACGACGTTTTAAACGGGATTAACGGACGTCAGTACGGATTTCTCAATTCGGACAATAATTTTGAGAAAACCATCAAAGACCCCATTAATGGCAGAACCCTGATTCTTACCATGGACCTGAATATACAGAAGATTGTACAGGAGCGGATTGCAGAATTTCAGGAAGAACACCGGGACGAAGAACACGAAGGGCCGGGCAGTAATCAGACGGGCGTAATTGTAATGAATCCCCAGAATGGAGAAATTCTGGCCATGTCGGACAGTCTTGTATATGATTTGAACAATCCCAGAGATTTGTCCCTTTACTACACAGAAGAAGAAATCAATGGATTCAGTGAACAGGAACAGCTGGATAAACTGAATAAAATCTGGCAGAATTACTGTATTACCTATACTTATGAGCCCGGTTCCACCACAAAGCCTTTTACAGTGGCTACTGCACTGGAAACCGGGAAGACCAGAGAGTGGTATGACTGCGACGGTGTGGAAAAAATAGGCGGCCACGAAATTCACTGTGTGCAGCGTTCCGGTCACGGACCTCAGACCATGGAAGAGTCACTGATGAATTCCTGCAACGATGCCATGATGGCCATGGCCTTTGAGGTTGGAAAAGAGGCATTTTACAAATATCAGAATATTTTCAATTTTGGCCTGCGCACCAACATAGACCTGCCGGGAGAAGCCAGAACAGATACTCTGATTTACACGGTGGATAATACCAATGACACTTCTCTGGCCACCAATGCATTTGGACAGAATTTCAATGTAACCATGGTACAGCTTGCATCTGCATTTTCTTCTCTGATTAATGGGGGCTATTATTACCAGCCTCATCTGGTGAAGAAAATTGTGGATGACAATGGAAATACGGTACAGTCTTTTGATAAGACGGTTCTGAAACAGACCATTTCCAGACAGACCAGCGACACCATCAAAGAATATCTGTACAAAACCGTGTCGGAAGGCACCGGAAAAAGTGCAAAAGTGGCGGGCTACTCCATGGGAGGGAAAACTGGTACAGCCCAGAAGGGAAACAGGGATGATAAGAAATATGTAGTGTCCTTTATTGGTTTTGCCCCGGTGGAAAACCCGGAGGTACTGGTCTATGTGGTAATTGATGAAGCGAATGTGATACTGGAAAAACAGAGCAGCGCCCTTGCCACAGAACTGGCAAAGAGAATTTTTACAGATCTTCTTCCTTATATGAACATATTCCAGGATGAAGAAACAGAAGAGCTGGAAAACCCGGAAGGAACAGAAGGTATACCAGAGGGAGAAAATCCGGAAGGAAATGAAGGCGGAAATCCGGAAGGAAACGAAGGCGAAGGCACACCGGAAGGCGGAAATCCGGAAGAAAACGGAGGCGAAAACACACCGGAAGGCGGAAATTCGGAAGAAAACGGAGGCGAAGGCACACCGGGCGAGGGACCGCCGGGACAGGGCGGAGAGGAAGGAGGAGCAGGCCAGCCTGAGAATCCGGGCGGAGACGAATATCCGGCAGAAGGAATACCGGAGGCCATGCCGGAAGGCGGTGAAGAAGCGCCGCCGGAAGAATAGAAGAAAAACAGTTCAGCAGGCGGACAGAGCTGTTGCTGATAAAAATGGTACATAACCTCATGATATCTGTAATAGATTATAGTAATTATAAACGTGAGGTTACTGTATGTTCCGTAATAAAACCTTTAACCGTAAGAAATTACTGGTTGTTTTTACCATAGTTATGCTGATTTTGTCCATTCTGGTGGGAAGGCTGGTATATCTGATGATTTTCTGCTCGGAATACTATGGGAAGAAAGCGGAGGACCTGCATGAAAGGGAACGGGATATCAAAGCGGCCAGAGGCAAAATTATTGACGCCACAGGAACGGTTCTGGCCACCAATCGGACGGTCTGTACGATTTCCGTTATTCACAGTCAGATAAAGGATCCGGAAGAAGTGATTCGCGTACTTACAAAAGAACTGGAACTGGAGGAAGCGGCTGTTCGCAAGCGGGTGGAAAAGGTAAGCTCCATTGAGCGGGTGAAATCCAATGTGGATAAAGAAGTGGGTGACCGTATCCGTAATTATGGACTGGCAGGGGTCAAGGTAGATGAAGATTACAAACGTTATTATCCCTACGGTACGCTGGCCAGCAAGGTTCTGGGATTTACCGGAGGGGATAACCAGGGGATTATCGGCCTGGAAGTGAAATATGAAGAGTACCTTAAGGGAAAAAACGGAAAAATTCTGACTCTGACGGATGCGCGGGGCATTGAAATGGAAAATGCCGGAGAACGAAGGCAGGAACCTGTGGACGGGTATAACCTTCATGTAAGCCTGGACTATAATATTCAGATGTACTGTGAGCAGGCTGCAAAAAAAGTAATGGAAGCCAAGTCGGCAGACGGGGTTTCGGTAATCGTTATGAAGCCCGACAACGGCGAGATTCTGGCCATGGTAAATGTTCCGGAATTTGATCTGAATGACCCTTTTACACTTCCGGAAATGTCGGAGGAGGCGGAAAAGAATAAGCAGGATTTGCTGAATCAGATGTGGAGAAATCCCTGTATCAACGATACTTATGAGCCGGGTTCCGTATTTAAGATTATTACCACCGCATCTGCTTTTGAAGAAGGCGTAGTATCCCTGAGCGACCAATTTTTCTGTCCGGGATATAAAATGGTGGAAGACAGGAGAATCCACTGTCATAAAAGAACCGGCCACGGTTCCGAGGATTTTACACAGGGAATTATGAATTCCTGCAATCCGGTATTCATCGAGCTGGGCCTGCGGCTGGGCGTGGATAATATATACAAATATTTTGAGCAGTTCGGACTTTTAAGCCGGACAGGAATTGATCTTCCGGGAGAGGCAGCCACCATTATGCACAATAAAAATAATGTGGGGCCGGTGGAACTTGCAACGGTGTCATTCGGACAGTCTTTTCAGGTTACGCCCATTCAGCTTGCCACAACAGTTTCTTCCTTAATTAATGGAGGAAAACGGATTACGCCTCATTTCGGCGTAGCAGTAAAAGACGACCAGGGAGAACTGATTGAAACCCTGCAGTATGACGTGCAGGAGGGAATTGTCAGCAGTGAAACTTCTCAGGTACTGCGTACAGTGCTGGAAAAGGTGGTAGCAGAGGGAAGCGGAAAACGGGCTTTTATAGAAGGTTTTTCCATAGGCGGTAAGACAGCTACTTCCCAGACTCTGCCCAGAAGCGCCAATAAATATATTTCTTCCTTTCTGGGATTTGCTCCGGCAGATAATCCCCAGGTACTGGCGCTTGTGGTCATCAACAATCCCCAGGGGATTTACTATGGGGGCACCATTGCGGCGCCGGTGGTAAAAGAGATTTTTTCCAATATTTTACCTTACCTGGGCATTGAGAAGGAAGTGGATCCGGCCAAAAAGGAACAGGCACTTGAATAATGCATGGAAAGGTTTTATAATAAGCAGGATTGCAGAAACGCCCCTGCAGAGGGGCAGGTTTTGAGATACGATAAAAAAGAAAGATACGGTGAGCATAAAACATCGTAAAACAAAGAGGTGTAGAGAAAATGGAACAGAGAGTAATAGTTCCGGTGCTGATTGCGTTTGCAATTACGGCTGTACTGGGTCCGGTAGTGATTCCGATTTTGAGAAAATTAAAGGTAGGACAGACAGAGCGGGAAGAACTGAAATCCCATCTGAAAAAGGCAGGGACTCCCACCATGGGCGGCCTGATGATACTGGCCGGCATTGTGGTAACTTCCCTGATTTATGTGAAAGATTATCCAGGGATTCTGCCCATACTGTTTGTAACGGTAGGATTTGGAATTATCGGATTTCTGGACGATTATCTGAAAGTGGTACTGCGGCGCTCTGACGGACTTTTACCCTGGCAGAAGATGGCAGGACAGATTCTGGTGACCATTGTGTTTATTTACTATATGATTCGGTATACCCAGGGAGCTGAAAAAATGCTGATTCCCTTTACCGGTGGTTTTGAGCACGGAGTTTATCTGGATCTGGGATGGCTGGCAGCTCCTGTTATGTTCCTGGCCATTCTGGGAACGGTAAACGGGGCCAATTTTACCGACGGACTGGATGGCCTGGCTTCCAGTGTGACAGTGCTGATTGCAACCTTTTTCTCTGTGGTGGCCATCGGAACAGGCAGCGGAATAGAACCTGTGACCTGTGCGGTTGTGGGAGCCCTGCTGGGCTTTCTTCTGTTCAATGTGTATCCTGCCAGCGTATTTATGGGGGATACCGGTTCTCTGGCACTGGGAGGGTTTGTGGCTTCCACTGCATATGTGCTGCAGATGCCGATTTTTATCCTGATTGTGGCATTTATTTACTGGGCGGAGCTGCTGTCGGTTATGATACAGGTAACTTATTTTAAGAAAACAGGCGGAAAACGTATTTTCCGTATGACCCCCATACATCACCATTTTGAACTGGGCGGATGGTCTGAAACGAGAATAGTGGCAGTATTTTCCATTATCACTGCCATGTTGTGTCTGATTGGGCTGCTGGCTCTTTAGGAGGGATAGGATTGAACCTGAGTGGAAAGAAATTTTTGGTTGCAGGAACCGGTATCAGTGGAATTGCAGCGGCAGAGCTTCTGGTGAAACACCACATTCCGGTTGTATTATATGATGAAAACAGTCAGCAGAAGGAAGAGGAAATCCGGGGAAAATCTCCGGTATTGCAGGAAATTCCCCTGTTGCTGGGAGAACTGCCGGAGCACATACCGGAGGAATATGACATTGCAGTGTTAAGTCCGGGAATTCCCACCGATGCGCCTTTTGTGGAACGAATGAGAGCTAAAGGAATGGAAATCTGGGGCGAGATTGAGCTGGCCTGTGCTTTTGAGCGGGGCCGGATTCTTGCCATTACCGGAACGAATGGAAAAACCACAACCACTTCTCTGCTGGGAGAAATTTTAAAACATGCCGGTCTGGATGCAAAAGTGGTGGGAAATATCGGGGTTCCCTATACAGGCCTGGCGGCAGATACCAGGGAGGAATCTGTAACAGTGGCGGAGATCAGCAGTTTTCAGTTAGAGACCATACATGAATTCTGTCCTCAGGTTTCTGCGATTTTAAATCTTACACCGGATCATCTGAACCGACATTATACCATGGAAAATTACTGCCGGATCAAAGAGCGGATTACTGAAAATCAGAAAGAAGATCAGTTCTGCGTTCTGAATTACGAGGACGAAAGGCTGCGGAAATTTTCAGAACAGGTAAAAGCCAGAGTTATATTTTTCAGCAGCAAAAGGAAGCTGGAGGAAGGTTATTATCTGGAGGGAGAAACGATTGTTCAGGCCTGGAACGGTATCCGAACGCCGCTGTGCGGCATTGGGGAACTTCAGCTTCTGGGCAATCACAATTATGAAAACGTAATGGCGGCCGCGGCCATGGCAGCCGCAGTGGGCGTTTCTCTGGAAAAAATAAAAGAAGTTCTGGTTACTTTTACAGGAGTGGCGCATAGAATAGAGTATGTGGGGATGAAAAAGGGGGTTCGTTTTTACAACGATTCCAAAGGCACAAATCCGGATGCCGCCATTCAGGCTGTCCGGGCTATGAAATGGCCTGTTCTGCTAATTGGAGGAGGTTACGATAAAGATTCTGAATATGATGAGTGGATTCATGCATTTGAGGGAAAAGTAAAGAAGCTGGTGCTGCTGGGAGCTACCAGGGAGAAAATCAGGGACACGGCAGTCCGTCTGGGTTATCCGGAGCAGGATATTATCTTAACAGACAGTCTGCAGGAAGCAGTCAGCACATGTGTGGATTATGCAGATACCGGGGATGCAGTGCTGCTTTCTCCGGCCTGTGCAAGCTGGGGAATGTTTCGGAATTATGAAGAACGCGGGGATATGTTCCGGGAACTGGTAAAGGCCCTGGAGAGGTAACAGTGAAAATAAGTTGCTCCGGCAGTTAAAGGCCGATATTTAACCCGCGGAGTAATAAGTCAGGAGTGCCGATATGGGTAGAGAAAGAAAGACGGACAAAAGACAAAAAAATATCCGCTATTTTGACTATACGCTGTTGTTGATTGTGTTTTTTCTGATATGCTTTGGTCTTGTCATGTTGTACAGCACAAGTGCTTATAACGGGCAGTTAAAATTTAAAGATGGTGCATATTATCTGAAAAAACAGCTTGTGGCAGATATTTTAGGTGTCATTGCCATGCTGATTGTGGCGAGAATTGATTATCGTGTCTGGAAAAATTTCTGGCTTCTTGCTTACATAGCGGCCTTTGGTCTCTGTACGCTGGTACTTTTTATAGGAGATACCATTCAGGGCGCAAAACGATGGCTGGATTTGAAGGTGGTCAGTTTTCAGCCTTCCGAGCTGGCAAAACTGGCAGTCATTGTGTTCCTGGCCACGATTATCAGCCAGATGCCCCGGCAGATGGGGAAATTTTCTTCTCTGATAAAAGTAATGGTAATTGTGCTGCCCATGGTTGCCATTGTGGCTACTGAGAATTTAAGTACAGCTATTATCATACTGGGAATCGCCATTTCCATGGTGTTTGTGGCCAGTCCGAAATATATGCAGTTTTTTGTTGTGGGAGCGGCAGTGCTTGTTTTCGGCGCCGCCTTTATCATGTTGGAATCCTATCGTGCGGAACGTCTGCAGATCTGGCTGGACCCGGAAAGCCATGCGAAGGGATATCAGACCCTGCAGGGCCTGTACGCCATCGGCTCCGGCGGCCTGTTCGGCAAGGGCCTTGGCGGCAGTATGCAGAAACTGGGATTTGTGCCGGAGGCCCAGAATGATATGATTTTTTCCATCATCTGTGAAGAGCTGGGCCTGTTTGGAGCTGTCAGCGTGATTTTACTGTTTGTGATTATTATCTGGCGTTTTATGGTAATTGCCAGCAATGCCCAGGATTTGTACGGGGCGCTACTTGTAACGGGAGCCCTCGCCCATATTTCCATACAGGTTATTCTGAATATTGCCGTTGTGACCAACACCATACCAAATACAGGAATTTCCCTGCCCTTTATCAGCTATGGAGGAACCTCGGTGGTGTTTCTGCTGGCAGAAATCGGACTGGTGCTAAGTGTTTCCAGGGGAATCCATCTGGAACAGGAGTAATATATGGGAAAAGGAAGAAGAAAAAAGAAGAACTGGCAGTCTGCGGGGCTGACCTTTCTTATCATTTTGTTGCTGCTGGCCATCGGAGCGCTGATTGTCACAAAAGTATTTACCGTGGAAAAAGTAAAGGTTACAGGAAATGAGCATTATCCGGATGAAACAATCCGGGAATGGATGCTGGATGATGAATACTGCTGGAACAGTCTGTATGTGTATTTTAAGTATAAATTTGTGGAACCAAAGGAAATGCCTTTTGTGGACAATATGGAGATTTCTCTGAAATCTCCCCACACCCTGGAAATTACAGTCCAGGAAAAGGCATTGCTGGGACGGGTCTATATTGATACTCTGGGGCAGAATGCCTATTTTGACAAAGATGGATTTGTGGTGGAAATGTCCTCGGAGGTAATTGAAGGAGTGCCGAAAGTAAGCGGACTGGATGTGGAGCAGATTGTACTGTATGAAAAACTTCCAATTAAAGGGAAAGATATTCTGAAAAATCTGCTGTCCCTGACACAGATGCTGAAAAAGTATGAGCAGGTACCGGATAATATCAAATATGGAGAAGAAGGAAACTATGTTCTGAATTACGGCGATATTACGGTTCTGATTGGACAGGCCCGAAAACTGAATGAGAAGGTGGTGCGGCTTTCCTATATTTTGCCGGAACTTCAGGGCAAGAAGGGAACACTGCATCTGGAAGGATGGACGGAAAATACCACAGATATTACCTTTGAAGAAGCGAAATAACAGTTCAGACGCGCCATGCGCAAAGGCGCTTACAGGGCATTCCCGCTGCCATGCAGCTGACTTTGCTTATTACGAGGCGCTCCGCCCATAGCCGCCCCCATGCATAAGCATGCGAGCATGCTATGCCCATGTGCCGGCTATGGCTGAACTGTTACAAAAAAATTCGCAAATTTCAAAAATGTTATTGATTAATTCCCGAAAAAATTATACTATATAGTATAAGAGTTTAAAGTGGGATTAAATAGAAAGAGTTCATATAGAGGACAAAAGGAGGAAGAACCTTGCTTGAAATAATGACGACAGAGGCAGATTCCAGTGCAAAAATCATCGTAATCGGTGTGGGTGGAGCTGGAAATAATGCAGTCAATAGAATGATTGAGGAAAGTATCGGTGGTGTTGAGTTTATTGGAATCAATACGGACAAGCAGGCATTAACGCTCTGTAAGGCACCTACTCTGATTCAGATCGGCGAGAAGCTCACCAAAGGGCTTGGAGCGGGAGCCCAGCCGGAGATTGGAGAAAAGGCCGCAGAAGAGAGTATTGACGAACTGACTGCCGAGATTAAAGGTGCGGACATGGTATTCGTTACCTGCGGAATGGGCGGCGGAACCGGAACAGGAGCAGCGCCGGTGGTTGCAAGGATTGCAAAGGAAATGGGCATCCTGACCGTCGGAGTTGTGACAAAGCCTTTTAAGTTCGAAGCAAAAGCCCGTATGGTCAATGCCATGGGCGGTATTGAGAGGCTGAAAGCCAGTGTGGATACGTTGATTGTGATTCCCAATGACAAGCTGTTGGAAATTGTGGACAGACGGACTACCATGCCGGATGCCCTGAAGAAGGCCGATGAGGTATTACAGCAGGCAGTACAGGGAATTACGGATCTGATTAATGTACCTGCCCTGATTAATCTGGACTTTGCAGATGTACAGACTGTCATGAAGGATAAAGGAATGGCACATATCGGTATTGGTATGGCTAAAGGTGATGATAAGGCTACGGAGGCTGTGAAGCTGGCAGTGGCAAGTCCGCTGTTAGAGACCACCATTACCGGGGCGTCTCATGTTATTATCAATATTTCCGGGGATATTTCACTGATGGATGCCAATGATGCGGCCAGCTATGTGCAGGATCTGGCAGGAGACAATGCGAATATTATTTTCGGTGCGAAATTCGACGAGACCATGGCAGATGAGGCAATTATCACAGTAATTGCTACCGGGTTAGAAGATGCGGCTGCAGCGCCAAAAGTAATGTCAGGAATGAAGTATTCTCAGACTGCAGCGACCAGAATGCCGGCTGCAACAAGAGCTTCATCCAACAGCCTGGGAACAGCGGCGCGTCCGGCTAATCCTTATGGTAATGCTCAGTCTGCTGCTGCCAGCAGTAATCTGGGAGTTACCGCATCCACTCTGGGAATTCAGAGACCCAGAAAGCCGGAGAGCAGTGTACCGGAACGGGATATCAAGATTCCGGAATTTTTGAAAAATACGAGAAAATAAAAGATACATAGTTTTACTTCACCGGCTGAATGCGGATACAGAATCTGTATTCAGCCGGTGAAGTAACAGATACAGTGGAAGCTGCTGCATGAATGAGTTCCCTCCCCGCCTTTTCCTGATGGGAAAGGCGGGGAGGGAATTTGTGGATGTAGCAGTTTTTTATTCTATAGGAAATACCTTGTCACACTAAAGTGCGAAAGTGTCTTCCTATAGAATAAAAAAACAATGATGCGCAGCTCGCGGGGTTGATGTTTATTGCTGCGCAATCCGCTCGCGCGCGGAGAATGCGCATGGCGCATTCTTTTTTATTCTATAGGAAAAGCCCTGTCACGCTAATGTGTGAAAGTATTTTCTGAACAATTTTTCAATATTGTTAAAAAAATAACAATTCAGTATTGACAAAAAATTAACAATCTGTAAAATAGAGTATGAGAAATGTATTTTTTTCAGTACAATCCTGTATCAGGTATGCAGTCACTGGAGAGTGAGTGCAGGGGTAACTGTAGTAATATGAAATCAGAAATTAAGACAGGGGGATTTTACCATGGCTACAGAAAGAAAAGATATGTATCTGCCGGAAAGAGAATTTGTGGAACAGGCGAATATACAGAGCCGTGCAGAGTATGAGAGAATGTGGAAACAGTCCATTGAGGATCCTGAGACATTCTGGGGTTACATTGCCAAAGATTTTCACTGGTTCAAGCCCTGGGTCAAAGTGTACCGGGGTGAACCGGAAATCGGGGATAATGAATGGTTTATAGGCGGAAAGACGAATATTTCCTATAACTGTCTGGATGCTCAGATTGAAAAGGGAAGAGGAGACAAGGTTGCCCTTCTGTTCCAGGGAGAACCGGAAGCGGACTGTAAACGTTTTACCTATAAAGAGCTGCTGAAACATGTATGCCGGTTTGCAAATGTACTTAAGAAAAACGGTGTGAAAAAAGGTGACCGGATTGCCTTATATCTGCCCATGATCTGGCAGCTTCCCGTGGTTATGCTGGCCTGTGCCAGAATCGGTGCGGTACATACGGTGGTATTCGGCGGATTTTCTGCTGAGGCTCTGGCAGACAGGATGCTTGCCTGCGGAGCCAAGAAACTGGTAACCACCAATGGTTACTGGCGCGGCGGGAAAAAGATAAATGCCAAGGCAAATGTGGACCGTGCATGTATGTTATGTGCCAGTGCAGGACTGACCATTGACGATGTATTTGTGGTAGACCGAATGGTGGATTTTGACGTGCCCTATATTGTGTATCGCGATACTTCTCTTTCCAAAGAACTGATGCTGGAAGAAATTTCAGATTTCTGTCCGGCAGAGAAAATGGACGCGGAAGATCCGCTGTTTATTATGTATACCTCAGGTTCTACCGGAAAACCAAAAGGAACTTTGCATACCACAGCAGGTTATATGGTTTATACTTATACCACATTTAAGTATATTTTTGACTATAAAGAAGAGGATGTGTTCTTCTGTACTGCGGATATCGGCTGGATTACAGGCCATTCCTACATTGTATACGGCCCTCTTTTAAACGGTGCCACCACAGTGCTGTATGAGTCCGTTCCAACGTATCCGGAGCCGGACCGGTTCTGGCATATTATTGATAAATTTAAAGTAACCACGTTTTATACTGCTCCCACTGTTATCCGTTCTCTGATGAACAGGGATATCAAATGGGTGGAAAAGCATGATTTATCCAGCCTCAGGCTGCTGGGGTCTGTGGGAGAACCCATCAATCCGGAAGCATGGCAGTGGTATTACCACTATGTAGGCCATGATCACTGTCCCATTGTGGATACCTGGTGGCAGACAGAGGCGGGAGGCATTCTGATTTCCGCAATTCCGGGAGCCATGGGACTGAAACCGGGAAGTGCGGCACTGCCGTTTTTTGGAGTAAAACCGGTGATTCTGCGGGCGAGAAATTCCGGCGATGAGCCGGCAGAAGAGGCAGAGGTAAATGAAAAAGGAGAGCTGTGTCTGGCGTCCAACTGGCCTGGAATCATGCGGACTCTCTACGGAGAACCGGAACGGCATATCAGCGGATATTATACGCAGCAGCCGGGATATTTCTTCAGCGGTGACGGTGCATACAAAGATGAAGACGGATATTTCTGGATTACCGGAAGAATTGATGATATTGTAAATATTTCCGGACACCGCCTGGGTACCGCAGAGGTGGAAAAGGTACTTTGCTCCCATCCCGGTGTGGTGGAAGCCGCAGTGGTGGGATATCCCCATCCGGTAAAAGGAGAAGATCTGTACGTTTATGTGGTTACCTCTGCAGAATGGGAAGGAAATGACGCACTGCGCGATGAACTGAAAAATCTGGTAAGGCAGGAAATCGGGCCCATAGCCATTCCGGGTAAAATCCAGTTTGTCCAGGAAATGCCGAAAAACCGCTCCGGTAAGATTGTGCGGCGTATCCTTCGTAAGATTGCTTCAGGAGCGGGAAATGAAATTGACGCTTCCATGCTGAACATTCTGGCAGAGCCAGGTATTGTGAAAATAATTGATAAGGAACGTATTGTATAGAAACAAAGTGGGCAGGCCCACTTCAGCTCCCCTGACTCCTCACTCGTGAGGGGCCTGGACACTTTGCGCGCCGAGCACAATTGCGAAGCAATATCTTACCTCTTGTGCGAGTGCGCATATTATTTTTATCTTATAGAAA
>OFHA01001080.1_pt1 | contig 20543 bp, 22 predicted proteins | sample 1521891 | NCBI WGS metagenome assembly OFHA01 (sample SAMEA3504089, study PRJEB24116) | mouse gut metagenome | biome: mouse gut; feature: mouse-associated habitat; material: faeces | place: Denmark | collected 2011
CATTATCAAATTTATTTTGGCAATCGGTAAAAATATCTGCCAAAGAGAGCTGTTTGTATGGTATCATTATAGATACAACTCCTTTCCGGTGGATGGTTGATTGTTACTCGACATCTCAATTTTACCATAAACCAGTGAGGAGTTGTTTCGTTTTGTAACAAAAAATATCCCGTATTTATGCGGGGTCTGGCGTTTCGCAAACGCCTAGATAGTAAAAAGCAGAAAGGAGCTGGGCAGAAAGACATCCAGAGAAAATGAAATGCGGATAAAAACGAACCTGGTATGTATATGCTCTCTGGCGGGAAATGTTTTTCTGATTCAATGAAAATATAATCATGCGTATGTCAATTATTACGGTATGTTATAACAGCGAAGCAACGATAAGGCGTACCATAGAATCTGTATTAGGACAGACGTCCAGTGATTTTGAATACCTGGCTATTGACGGTGCATCTGCTGACAGGACACTCAGCATCTTACAGGAATACAGGCACAGGTTTGAAAAACGCGGTATTTCTTATCGGATATACAGCGAAAGGGATGAGGGTATTTATGATGCAATGGATAAAGGCATTGCAAAATCCAGAGGAGAAATTATTGGTATTGTTAATAGTGATGACTGGTATGAGCCGGATGCTGTGGACACTGTTCTTAGAATAAAAGAAAGAGATGATTTTGATATCTGTATGTGTTCCATGAATCTATGGCATGACGGAAAGAAGCGGGTAAAAATTCCAAGAATCAGAAAGTTTTGTACTTCACGGGATTTCTGTCATCCGTCAATGTTTGTTACAAGGAAAACTTATAAGCGGATAGGTGTCTATGGCAGGAAATTTGTTTATTACGGGGATTTTGATTTCTGGCTGCGTGCATTCAGAAATAGCTTAGATATTACAGTGTCAGGGGAGATTGTTACGAATTATGCAACTGGAGGCATCAGCAATCAGAAAAGTGCTGCTGGAATGGCAGCACGTATTTGGGAACGCTGCTGCGCATACAGGCGGAACGGATATTCAAGGCTTTATTACATGGAATCGGTGCTGATGGAAACGGCAAAAATACTGTTTGTTTAAAGCAGGTTTATGGAGAAAAATTATAAAAATTATCGAATGAGAGAGGCACAGCTGTATTTATGAAAACAAAACATGTGATGTTAGAATCTGACAAGATATATGTGGCTGGACATCGTGGTATGGCAGGACCTGCCATTATCCGCCGTCTGCAAAGGGAAGGCTTTGAAAATATCATTACACGTTCGCATGCAGAGCTTGACCTGACAGACCGGGATGCTGTAAATGATTTTTTCAGGTCAGAAAAGCCGGACTATGTTTTTCTTGCTGCAGCAAAAGTCGGCGGCATACAGGCGAATTGGGAAGCGCAGGACCAGTTTTTATATGCCAATACAATGATAGCATTTCATGTCATAATGTCGGCATTTGAAAACCATGTGAAAAAGTTCTGCTTTCTTGGCAGCAGCTGTATTTATCCACGTGAATGTCCGCAGCCTATCAGAGAAGAATATTTGCTGGCATCCCCGCTGGAAATTACAAACGAAGGGTATGCGCTTGCAAAAATCAGCGGGCTGAAGCTGTGTGAGTATCTGAATACAAAATATCCAGACAGGGCAGATTTTATTTCTGTTATGCCATGCAATCTTTATGGGCCTGGGGATAATTATCACCCAGAACATTCACACGTTATTCCAGCACTGCTGCGTCGGTTTCATGAGGCAAAAGAATCTGCCAGAAGTGAAATACTGTTGTGGGGGACGGGCTCAGCCAGACGTGAATTTCTGCATGTGGATGATATGGCGGATGCCTGTTTTTTCCTGATGCAGAATTATTCCGGTGATGCAGGGGTACAGCCGTTCATGCCGGGAATATCCTGGGTGAATGCCGGATATGGCCAGGATATTACAGTCCGGGAGCTGGGTGAGAAGATAGCTGCCATTACAGGATTTGAAGGAGATATATTGTATGACGCCATTCATCCGGACGGTACTCCGAAAAAGCTGCTGGATTCCTCAAAGCTTTTCAGGCTTGGCTGGAAGCCGCGCATCAGCCTGGATGAGGGACTTCGAAAGACATATGAAGATTACAGGGTAAATCAGGAGAATTACCGGAAATAATTTTCCAGAGCCGCTGAAAAAGGAATATATGAAAATTTTACTGATAAATGAAGTGTGTGGCAGAACAAGTACCGGGAGAATCTGCGCGGAAATTGCTGCACATTACGAAGCAGCTGGACATAAAGTGAAAATTGCATATGGGAGAAACCGTGATGTGCCAGCATGGTGTGAAAAGTATGCAGTCAGGATTGGAAATGATTTCAGTGTATATGCCCATGCCTTATACACAAGGCTGCTGGACAGGCATGGATTTGGTTCAAGGAGTGCAACCAAACGGTTTGTAATATGGGCAGAAAATTACAACCCGGATATGATATGGCTGCACAACCTGCATGGTTATTATCTGAATATGGAAATCTTGTTTGGCTGGCTGAAAAAGAAAACTCATGCTGAAATAAGATGGACGCTTCATGACTGCTGGCCCATAACAGGGCATTGTGCCTTTTTTTCTGCTGTCAGATGTGAAAAATGGAAAACAGGATGTTTCCAGTGTCCGCAGCGGAAGGAATATCCTAAAAGCCTTTTTCTTGATTATTCCGAAAAAAATTTCAGAAAAAAAAGAGAATTATTTACTGGCATAAAAAACATGACGGTCATAGTACCGTCTAATTGGCTGGCTGATATTGCCGGACAAAGTATTCTTCGCGAATATCCAATCCGGGTCCAGTATCATAAAATTGACAGAAACATATTTTACCCCGCTAAGAGCCGGATTCGGGAAATATACCATTTATCTGGAAAAAAGATAATATTAGGTGTTGCCAACGTCTGGGAGAAAAGAAAGGGACTGGATGATTTTACAGAGCTGGCCAGAATGTTAGACGAATCATTTGCAGTTTTGCTTGTCGGACTTTCACGCAAGCAGATAAAAAAGCTTCCGGCAAACATTATCGGACTGGAGAGAACAGCTGATGCAGAAGTACTGGCAGGATTATATTCAGCCAGTGATATTTATATTAACGCAAGCAGGGAAGAAACGTTTGGAATGACGACTTTGGAAGCAATTTCATGCGGGACAAAGGTCATTGTATATAAAGGAACCGCATGTGAAGAAATATTGAAGCAGTATGAAAATTGCGGACTGGCTGTAGAACCAGGGGCAGAAAATCTGAAAAAAGGAATCAGGATTCTTTTGAAAGATGCGGAAGAAAAGCATAGGAGAGAAACAGTTGAAACATCATAAGCCGAAATTATTATTTTTAACCAATATCCCATCTCCATACAGAGTCAGCTTTTTTAACGAACTGGGGAAAAAATGCAGCCTGACGGTTACTTTTGAAGGAAAAACGGCTTCTGACCGGGACAGGCTCTGGAAACATGAAAAAATGGAATATTTTCGTCCGGTATTTTTAAAAGGAATCAGGACAGGAACAGATCATTTTCTGTGTCCTGGAATTATCAGAATGCTGAAACAGAAATGGGATGCTGTAATTGTCGGAACATATGCCACGCCGACAGCGATGCTTGCGATTGAATATATGAAGATTTACAGCATCCGGTTTTTCATAGAAGCGGATGGAGGATTTGTAAAAGCAGACAGCAGGTTTCGTTTTTGGTTAAAACGCCATTTTATTTCATCTGCGTGCGGGTGGTTCAGCAGCGGGGAAGTGACTACAAAATATCTGGTACATTATGGGGCGGATAAGAATAAGTGTTATAAATATCCATTTACTTCTTTAAAGAAGGAAGACATGATAAAAAACAATGTTCCGTGTGCGGAAGACCGGAGAATGGCAAAGCAGGAGCTTGGCATATACGAAAAATATGCGGTTCTTTCTGTCGGGCGTTTTGCATATGAAAACGGTTATGGAAAGGGATTTGATAACCTGATGCGTATTGCGGAAAAATCTGCAGATGATATCGGGTTTTACATTGCAGGGGATAAACCGGCAAAAGAGTTTCTGGACTGGAAAAAGGAAAAGAAATTAAAGCATGTGCATTTTATTTCGTTTCAGGAAAAAGACTGGCTTGCGAAGTATTACATTGCTGCGGATATCTTTATGCTTCTTACAAGGGCTGATGTATGGGGGCTTGCTGTGAATGAAGCCATGGCAAATGCCTTGCCGGTCATTACAACAGATAAATGTGTTGCCGGAACAGAACTGGTTGAACATAACAGGAATGGATTTCTTGTTTCTCCTGAAAATTGGAAAGAGGCGGCAGCGCATATGGAACATCTGCTTCAAAACGGGGAAATGAGGGATAAATTTGGCAGATTCGGTTACGAAAAAATATGCCGTTATACAATCGAAAATATGTCCCTGGAGCATTTGAAAATTTTGCTGGGGGGGGTACTGTAATCCGCAAAAATTATGCAAAGGCTCGTCTGGGTATTGTTCAAGATAAGATGGTTCTGACTGCTTCGCAGATAATACCAAGAAAAGGCATTGATGTGCTTTTGGAAGCTGCCCGTTTGTTAGATGATAGTGAAGCTGGTTTTTATATTGCAGGAGGCCGTTTGCCGGAAAATATGAAAAAACTGGTAAAATGGAACAGCCAGGTGTACTTTGAAGGGTTTAAAACAAAAGAAGAATTAGGGGATTATTATAGGGCAGCCGATATTTTTGCATTTCCAACCAGGATGGATGTTTGGGGGCTTGTGGTGAATGAAGCGATGTCATATGGCATCCCCGTCATTACAACGAATCAGTGTGCCGCCGGACTGGAATTGGTTTCAGATGGGGTAAATGGAAGCATTATTTCTGTGGATGACAGTGTGGCCCTGGCAGAAAAAATCATGGAAATTTTCGAGAATAACCGCATTCTGGAAATGGGAATTCACGCATGGCATGCGATACATGGCTGGACGATAGAGGCTATGGTGCAGGAACATATGAAGGTTTTTCAGGAGCAGTTGAATGGAACAGAATAACAGGAAATATTTTGTGCAAGTAATGAAAATTATGGAGACAGTTGAATGAAAATTGTTTTATGTGCAGCAGTCATACCAGAACAATATGAAAATAAGATTGCCAGCCTGTCTATTGCCGGAAACCGGTTTGTATTAAATATGTCAGACGAATTAAAAAAGCAGAACAAAGTAAAGATTTTATCTTACCTTGCAATTAGTTTAAAAGAAAGTGACATCCGGGAATTCGCAAAACTGCCGCCGAAGAATGTATTCTATGTAGATAAATCAGGATTGAAATTAAAAAGTGTTTTACAGTATATGTTTTTAATGATGCACTGGATAAAAAGGGCTGACTGCTTAATAACCTATAATGCCGTCTATGCATGGCTGGCTGCTCCTTGTCTGGCCAGGATGGCAGGGAAAAAATCGGTTCTGATTTTTGCTGACTACTCTGCGCCTGATGCATGCAGGGGCATATTAAGAAAGATTTATGCACTTCTGCAGCTGCAGGCAGTCAGGCAGTACGATATCGTAATCGGGCTTTCAAAAGAAACAAAACGGTATTTAAAAAGAGGGCAGAAGTTTCTTTGCATGGAGGGTGGCATCAGCAGACGGCTTTATGACCGATTTTCTGAATATAAGAAAAAGGATGGAAACGATATCATCTTTCTGTATGCAGGGACTTTAGAGCCTGTAACAGGCATTGATTTGCTGCTGGATGCATTTGATGGATTAAGCGGACACCAGTTTCAGCTGTGGATTAGCGGAAAAGGCTCGCTTTTGGAAACAGTAAAGGGTGCTGCAAAAAAGGATGGGAGAATCAGGTATTTGGGATGTCCATGTTATAAGGAATACTTAAATAACCTGGAAAGGGCAGATATTCTTATTAATCCAAGGAATATGGCGCTGCCTGAGAATCGGAACAACTTTCCGTCGAAAATCATGGAGTATCTTGCGACGGGAAAAGAAATTATCTCGACGAAATTTCCGGGCTGGGAAAAATTCAGGCAATATATGGAATTTTGTGGCAGCAGTCCGGATGAATTGCTTGCTTGCATGAAATGTCTGGCTGGTTATAAACCGGATATCATAAAATGGAAGCAGAAAAGAATATTTGCCCGGGAATTTTTATGGAAAAACCAGATAAAAAAGATGATGGATGTTATCGGGAATCTGGACAGTGATTTATCACATGCAGGGGGAGGCAGATAAAGTTGAAAAAGGCATTAATTACGGGCGTGACTGGACAGGACGGTTCATACCTGTCAGAACTGCTGATGGAAAAAGGATATGAAGTACATGGCGTAATCAGGCGTTCTTCTGTAGATTACCGGGAACGGATAGCACATCTGGAAGGAAAGGAAAATTTCCACTTGCATTATGGTGATGTCGGAGATTCCATGAGCATGGTGAATATAATTGGCTCTGTGCGCCCGGAGGAAATTTATAACCTGGCAGCACAGAGTCATGTTCAGGTAAGCTTTGACGTTCCTGAATTTACAGCTGATATTGATGCGGTAGGGGTTCTGCGGGTGCTTGAAGCCGTTCGTGTTACAGGGCAGGCACAGACTTGCAGGATTTATCAGGCGTCTACTTCAGAGTTGTTTGGCAAGGTAGAGGAAGTGCCGCAGTCTGAAATGACTCCTTTTCATCCGTATAGTCCTTATGCTGTGGCAAAGCAGTATGGTTTTTGGATTACAAAAGAGTATCGGGAGGCTTACGGAATGTTTGCATGCTCCGGTATTTTGTTTAATCATGAATCGGAACGGCGCGGAGAAACTTTTGTTACCCGCAAAATTACCCGGGCAGCCAGCCGTATTGCACAAGGAAAACAGGAAAAGCTGTATCTTGGAAACTTATCATCCCTGCGTGACTGGGGCTATGCAAAAGATTACACAGAATGCATGTGGCGGATGCTTCAGCATGGCATGCCGGAGGATTTTGTCATTGCAACAGGCATGCAGCACAGTGTCAGGGAGTTTTGCATGCTTGCATTTCATTATGCGGGAATAGAACTGGAGTTCAGGGGAGAAGGACTTGATGAAAAGGGATATGATAAATCTACTGGCCAGATAATTGTAGAAGTTTCGAAAGATTTTTACCGGCCTACGGATGTTGTGAATTTACTGGGAAATCCTGCCAAAGCGCAAAGAGAACTTGGGTGGAATCCGCAAAAAACCAGTTTTGAGGAGCTTGTAAAGCGGATGGTCAGGCATGATATGGAACAGACTGCGGTTGAAAATGCAAGGGAACATATCGGTACAAATCTGGCTGAATATCTGGAAAAAGGAATTATAAAGTAGCATGTATTAGAAAAATAACAGGTTAATGGGGGAACAGCCAAATGTATATCAAACCCAGAATACTGCTGTTTGACAGCATTCTTTTTCTGATTTTATACCAGCCCGTGATTTGCAATATAACAGCAACGTATTATCTTGCAGCCATGCTTATGGCAGGCATTTTTCTGATGTCATTGCGGGAGCGGAAATTTCTGTCTGTCAAAAAGGAACTATATGCGCAGTGGATGCTGCTGGTTTTGGGTGCTGCATTTTTATACTGCAGTATATTTCATTTTGATTTGCATCTGATTAAGCAGATTGTTCTGCTGCTTACGCCGGTCATGCAGTACTGGTATGTCCGGGTATTCCAGGCAGATACAGGGATGTCTGATGCACAGATAGCGGAGGAACTGGTAAAAACAGGCCTGTTCCAATGCCTGCTGTGTGTGGTGATGATGATATTGCCACAATTGCGCCAGATGCAGATTGCATATTTGAGTTCTTTTGAAGGAAACCAGATAGTGGATGCGCATATTGCCGGAATCCGGGTGTTTGGAATCGCAGGATATAACCAGTATTTTTTTTCAATTGGAATGATTCACGGTCTTTTGAGTATTTTTCTTGTTTATAGGGGTTTTATGAAACACAGGCTCAAAGATATGTTTCTGGCAGTTTTCATGCTGCTTCCGTCAGTTTTAAATTCCAGAACAGGAGCCATGATGTCTGTCATCTGCATGATATTTCTTTTAACAGCCTGCATAATCCGGAAACAGGGAAAAATTCCGCAATGGATGATTCCTGCAGTGGTACTGGGACTGTCTGGAATGGCCTGTGCAGTGTCTGTTATCCGGTATGCCGTGCCAGATGTATATGGGTGGTGGAAACAGGCCGTGTCAGTTTTGTATGACCTTTTTACGAATAATACACAGTCGCAGGCAATGGTCTGGGATGGAGGGCTGATGCCTGGAAACTGGATTCTTCCAAAGGGTATGGCATTTATTTTTGGAACGGGCAGCATACCAAAAGAGGAATATGCACATGTGCAGCTGGGCGGGCTGTTTGATTCCGGATATGTCCGAATTATCTGGACAGGAGGAATTTTTCTGCTTGCTATTGTGGTGGCGGCGTATTTTTTTCTGGTTTTTATGAGCAGAAAAGGAATAGCAAAAGACAGCCAGATTTTTCGTTTCGCAGTTCTTTTTTACCTGATGCTTGGCACGTTAAAAGGAACCGTTTATAGTACACTTCCATTTCTTTTTCTGGTCATGACAATATCGGGATGCTGTAAGATACAGGAAAAACAAAAACTCTGGAGCTGTCCGGATATGGAAAGGCGGAATGCTGATGTATGTATATAATCCAGAAGTGTCCGTGATTATTATTTCTTATAATCCGGTCTGGGAGAAATTTGAAAATACGCTGTTATCGGTGGTGATGCAAAAACGGATAACGATGGAAATCATTCTTTCGGATGATGGTTCTGCGCAGAATCTGTTTCATGAAGCTGAATGCCTGCTGCAAAGGCATGGAATTAAAAACTATCAGTTTCTTGCGTCTGATAAGAACAGGGGAACGGTGAAAAATGTATATGCAGCACTCAAAAAAGCAAAAGGGCGCTATGTGCGCATGATTTCCCCGGGAGATTACCTTTATGCAGAGACAACCCTGGCAGATTCTGCCGCATTTATGCAGCGCAGCCATGCCAGGGTCTGTTTTGGAAAGCCTGTTTATTATAATGATGATAATGGTTTTCGGATTATCGATTATCACAGTGTGCCGCGAAACCTTTTTTTATACCGCAACAGGAGAAAGGAAAGCTGGATTCGGAGAAATTATCTGGAGCTGGATGATATGCCATTGGGAGCCTCATTTTTCTGCGAACGCAGCATATTGCGGCATTATGTTTCAAAAATTGCCGGAACATTAATGCTTGGTGAAGATTTTGCATTTAATCTGATGGTATTTGACCATGTTAAAATTTATTTTTTTGATAAGCCGGTTGTCTGGTATGAATTCGGGCATGGGGTCTCAACGTCAAATAATCCGGTTTATGGGGCAGTAATGGAGCAGGATTGGGAAAATATGAGGAAAATTATGCGAAAGTCCCGGCCTAAAACCCTATATGACAGGAGGTTTCAGGCATATATCCGTATACATGATGCGAAAAAGAATAAGCAGTTACGCCGGATTATCCGGTATGGCATGTACCCGGATATTATTATCTGGCGCATGGCATGCAAAATAAAAAATGAAAGAACGGTTTTAAAACCGGACTATCGTTTTTTTAATAAGATTCTGGAAAACAAAGGAGCAGAAGATGCAGGTCATTAAATATATGTTCCAGCCGCATGGAGATGACAGGGGCCAGCTGGTGGCGCTGGAAGAATTTAAGGATATTCCGTTTCGGATTAAGCGTGTTTATTATATGTATGATACGGGAGAAGGGATTGTGCGTGGGCATCATGCACATAAAAGGCTGGAGCAGATTCTGGTGTGCATTCATGGCAGCTGCATGATAAAGCTGGATAATGGAAGGGAAACAAAAACCGTGCATCTGGAAAAACCTTATGAAGGACTGTATGTTGCAAAAAATATGTGGCGTGAAATGTATGATTTTTCAAAAGATGCCGTGCTGCTTGTTTTTGCATCTGAATTATTCGATGAGTCCGATTATATCAGGGATTACGATGAATTTTTAAAGTTTGCGCTTAACAATGCTGAAAGAAAAGAAGGTGAAGCATGAAGCAGGTACCATTTGCAACTGCCGCATGGCTGCATGGAGAAATCCGCCAGGAACTGGATGCCGCATATCAGCGTGTGCTTGATAATGGATGGTTTATACAGGGAGAAGAATGCAGGGCATTTGAAGAAGCATATGCTTCGTATATTGGGACGGACTTCTGCGTGGGCGTGGCGACAGGACTCGATGCACTGTATCTGATTTTAAAAGCCATGGATATCGGGGCAGGGGATGAAGTCATCATCCCGTCGAATACATTTATTGCAACTGCGCTGGCAGTGTCTCATGCAGGCGCAAAGCCTGTATTCGCAGAACCTCAGATGGAAACTTATAATATCGATGCAGGAAGGATAGAGGAACATATTACAAGCCGTACAAAAGCCATTATCGCCGTGCATTTACAGGGCCGTCCGGCAGACATGGACCGTATTTTTGAAATTGCAAAAAAGCATGGATTAAAGCTGATTGAAGATGCGGCACAGGCACATGGAAGCCGCTATAAGGGATGCAGGGCGGGCAGCCTTTCGGATGCAGCGGCATTCAGTTTTTATCCTGGAAAAAATCTCGGGGCACTGGGTGACGGGGGATGCGTGACAACCAGCGACAGGCAGCTGGCTGATAAAATACGGATGCTTGGAAATTATGGTTCTGATTATAAATACCACCATATTTATAAAGGCACAAATAGCCGTCTGGATGAGCTTCAGGCAGCTTTTCTGAGGGTTAAGCTGAAATACCTGGATGACTGGAATGAACAGCGCAGAACGATTGCAAAACGGTATCTGGATGGAATAAACAATCCGCAGGTTATTCTGCCGCCGGAAAGCACCTGTGAGTTTGAGCATGTTTATCATATATTTGCTATCCGATGCCAGAAGCGGGATGAACTGGAAACGTACCTGAACAGCCATGAGATTGGAACGGTAAAGCATTATCCGGTTCCAATGCATATGCAGGAAGCATATGGGGATTTTGAAATCAAAAAAGGCAGCTTTCCGGCTGCGGAAGAAATCAGCAGGACAATTCTCAGCATCCCGCTGTATTATGGGATGACGGAGGAAGAAACGGAATATGTTATTGGAAAAATCAATGCATTTGAATCCTGACAGAAGGCTGCGGAGGCTGAAATACAAAGATGCACAGCGGATGCTTTTATGGATGCATGACGACAGCGTTGTGGAATATTTCGCACAGGATTTCAGGCAAAAAACGTTTGAAGACTGCCTGATGTTTATTGAAAAAAGCTGGAAGGATAAAAAGAACCTGCATCTTGCAGCAGCAGACCAGGAAGATAATTATCTGGGAACGGTCAGCCTGAAGAATATCAGGGGCGGCAGTGCAGAGTTTGCCATAGTCATCTGCCCGGATGCAATGGGAACGGGTCTTTCCGCAGAGGCAATGAAAGAAATGATAAGGCTGGGATTTGAGGACATGAATTTGAAATGGATATACTGGTGTGTTTCCAAGAAAAACCAAAAAGCACTGCGTTTTTATGATAAAAATCAGTACCGCCGCGTGCCGGAAAGCGAAGCTGCAGCATATGCGGGAGAGGGGCAGAGACAGGGCCTTATCTGGTATTGCGAAAGGAAGCTGTAAAGACAGCGCCTGCTCGGTGGAAAACCATGGAAGCATTTTAAACATGGGGTTTATCCAGAACAAAGAGTCTTATGGAAGCAGGTATCAGTTGAACAGAACATATTATAAGGAGTTTTAGGGCATGTCCCATTTATCAGTGCAAAAACTGGCAGACCGGTATCGGCACATGCCTGTTACAGTGAAAGCGGCTCTGGCATATACAATATGCAGCATTGTGCAAAGAAGCCTGTCCCTGATTACCGTTCCGCTGTTTACGAGGCTGCTTTCCACGGCAGAATACGGACAGGTAAATGTGTATGGCTCATGGCAGGGAATCATGGCTGTGATTATAACACTGCAGGTACCGTTTGATACTTTTTCTGCCGCAATGGTGAAGTATCAGGACAGGCGTGATGCGTATACCTCCTGTGTCCAGGTATTCTGTGTGGCCATGGGTATGGCAGCACTGGCGGTTATAGCGATATTTGAACCGTGGTTTAGCACGGCATTTGAGCTCCCAGGCTGGATAATAAAGCTGATGGTGCTGGAAATAACTGCAAATGCGGCAATATATTGCTGGTTTGCAAGAGAAAGATATGAATTCCGTTACCGTCCGGTTGTTTTTTTGACACTTGTACAGTCGGTTATTTCCATTATTTTTTCTGTTTTGTCGGTATTAAACAGCAGTGAGCGGGGATATGCGAGGATAGCTGGAAATTCTTTTGCGAGCATCCTGTTTGGAGCGGCAGTTTTTCTTTTGTGCCTGTACCGGGGGCGGAAGATTTTTGAATGGGAATTCGTGAAGTATATCCTGGGCTTTAACCTGCCGCTGCTGCCGTATTACCTGTCACAGATAATTTTTAATTCCAGTGACAGGATTATGATAAGCAGCCTGAAATCATCTTCTGAGGCAGGAATATACGGAATTGCGCATTCACTTGGCATGCTGCTGAGTTTTGTACTGTCAGCGGTGCTGAACGTTTTCCAGCCATGGTTTTTTTCCAGAATTGCTGACGGGACAGCGGCACAGAAAAAAAGAATCACAACATTGATTGCTTTGGGAATGGCTGTTTTAGTTTTAGGAATCCTTATGGCAGCGCCTGAAATTATTCTGGTGATGGTTGGCAAAGCGTACCGGGAAGCTGTATGGGCCGTGCCGCCAATTGCAGCCAGCCTGTATGCTTATTACTGTGCGTCTATATTTTTGTACCTGGATTTTTATCATGAGAAAAAAGCTTGTATGAATGCGGCGACAATACTGGCGGCAGCTGTCAATGTGGGCTTGAACTGGATTTTGATTCCGCATTTTGGTTTTCTTGGGGCCGCATATACGACACTTTTCAGCTATCTTGTATTTGAGGCGGTGGCTTATTATTCGTATCGCAGGATATTGAAACAGTATGGGTGTCAGGAAGAACTGTTTGAGGACAACTGGATATTGGGAATCCAGGCAGCTCTTTCAGCAGCTGGATTTGGAATCCTGTTTCTGTATCGATGGTTCTGGATAAGGATGGCGTTTCTTGTACTGGTGGTAATTCTTATTTTATGGAAGAAAAATAAGATTATACAGATTTACAGGCAGTTAAGAGAACATGGAAAATTATGAACGAACCGTCTTTAAAAGCAGATTTGAAGGAGAAGATGACAGAGCTAGTGAGATATCCTTGTTTGTGTGTGAATAATATTGCCAATTACGATTATTTTGCCAGATTAAAGCCGGTTTATTATGTAATTGCTGACCCGAAATTCTGGCAGCATGGGAATTTTAATTAAAAAGACCTGGCTGTAAAAGAAGACTGGAAAAATGGGATGTATTGTGGAACTTCTGGCGGAGAAGACAGCCTGGCGCATGGTGCTGTTTACGCCGACTATTGCAAGAGAAAATCATGCATTGATGAGAAGATAAAAAACAATAATATATCTGTTTCTATAACACACTTTTTTATAAAGGATTTGAAACATTCAGGCACTGGTTTTACAGGCATCAGTATTGCATGCCGCCTGTCAGTAATGTGCTTGCAGCATCTATACAAATCTGCATTCTGCTTGGAATGAAAGAAATCAATTTTTATGGGGCAGACCATAATTTTTTTCATACAATTGCGGTAAATGGAGAAAACCAGTTAGTCGGGAAATATGTGCACTGGTCAACAAAAATTGGACGCTTAGCAGGTGATTGTTTATTTAGATCAAAAATGTAGATTTGAATTTCTTGGAGAAGAGGTAAAAATGTATGATAGCCAGAATGAATACAGATGGCTTGCTGCTTAACCGGAAAACAGCCCTGATTATGCTTGGCATAAAGGATGTCACGATGCGTTTTATTGATTACTGCGTTAAAGTACCTGCTATCAGGATAGCAGGCAATATCCCGGATGATTCGCTTGGAGAAAAAACTGCAGGTAAATACAGTGCTTTGCTAAGAAAAATCGGAATCCCGCTGCTATTTTTAGATGAGCAGTCGCTGGGACAGGCAGACATTATTTTCTCCATTGAATACAGAAAAATTGTTCCAGGGCATCTGGTGCGTAAATATCATTTTATAAACTGCCATGGCGGCATACTTCCAAAATGGCGGGGATTTTGCTGTAATGCATGGGCAATTTTAAATGGCGCAACACAAGTCGGTTATTCCATTCACCGCATGAATGAAAGACTGGATGACGGGCCTTTGTATTATGTAAAAAAAATTCCGATTGCGGAGACGCAGACTTATGCGGATGTTTATGGACAAATAACAGAAAGCATTCTTTATGATGTGCCGTCAGTATTGATAGAAGCAGTACACGGGCTGCAGAAAACGGAGAAACAGAAAGGCAGTTTTGCATACTGCAATAAGTTTTCACCCAAGATGGGCTGTCTGAGTAATTTCAACGTTTCTTCCGACTATTTATATAACCTGTACCGCTGCATGGCAAAACCGCTGGGAACAGGCCTGTATTTTTATTTTAAAGAAAAGCGTTTCGAGATTGAATGCGTAAAAAAGGCAGGCTTATGCGGGCTGGCAGATTATACCGGGATTTCAGGAAAAGTGATTTATGTGACAGGGGAAGAATTATGGATTAAAACGGCGGATAATGGAATTGTTTTATCCGATATCCGGGATGATGCTGGAAACAGGATTGTACCTTCCGGCATATTTAAGAATGGAAATATGATAGATACATAACAGTTAAGGAAAGGGATATGACAGGCTTGAAATTGGCAGCACTTTTTATAATACATAAAAATATAAAACAGGCAGAACGTCTGCTGCGTTTTTTTCACCGGGAAACAGCAGAGTGCTTTGTACATATTGACAGGAAGTATTCGTGTAATTTTGAAAATGTCCGGCGGCACTTAGAATCCCAGGAAAATGTGCATGTTTTGGATGAAAGGCTTTCGGGAACGCTGGCGGACTGGTCACTTGTCAAAATTACAATGCTTCTTGTGCAGTCCGCAAGCCGGTATGGGCAAAAAAACAGTATTCATTTTGCTTATTATGGGCTGTTTTCCGGACAGGATTATCCGATTAAGCCATGGAGACAGTTTCAGGAGGCACTCGAACAGAGTTATCCATTAAATTTTCTGGATATCTGGAAACATGGAGAAATTCATGTTGGGAATAAGTTTGCAAAATACAGGTTTTGGAAAGTACAGAATTTTCTGTATTCAAATGTCAGAAATTGTTTTTTCAGAAAAGCATTAAAGGTTCCAGTATACTTGCTGGAAAAAGCAGTGACTGTTATATGGAAAACACCTGAGATACGGCTGAAAGAGATGGGAATCGGTTTATATGAAGGTTCAGCATGGTGGATTTTGTCAGACGGGATAATCGGTTTTATTTTAGGAGAATGGAAGAAAAGGGCAAATTATCTGAAAGTAATCTCAAATACATCTACGCCGGAGGAGTCGTTTTTCCAGATTCTGGCAATGAAATCCCCATACCGGGATTTCATTCGAAAGGGTGACTATAAACATATATACTGCAATTTTACTCCATTCGGGAAACCGGCTATGGGGCATCCATATGATATTACGATTGAAGATTTGGAGCGGGGGGGGGTAATGCAGACACCGTTCTTTTTTGCGCGTAAGTTTGACTTTGCGCGTTATCCTGAAACATTGTCATGGATTGATAATGCTCTTATGTCAAAATAAGACTCAAAGATTATATTCTGGCAGTTAAAAAGATGATTCAAAAAGGAGGCACTCGCAATCGAGTGAAGATATGATGCATAATAGATGGTACTGGCTGATAAAAGGGCTTTTCTTTTCAGAAGCAGCCAAGGGGAACAGATGGAAAGTGCTGGGGAAATTTGTTCTGGCACATGTCCGTTTTTTCTTTCATAAAAGCTTTATTACAAACTGGGTCAGGGGAATCCGGCTGTATGTGATACAGCACAGGGCATCGTCGACATCCTGTTATTATTTTGGAAAATATGACTGGAGTGAGATGTGTTTTCTCGAAAAATATCTGCGAAATACGGATGTTTTTGCAGATATAGGCAGCAATATTGGAAGTTATGCCCTGTTTGCTGCATCTTGCGGGGCACGGGTAATTGCTGTAGAACCATGTCCGTCTGCCCTTCGTATTTTAAAGAAAAATATCATGCTGAATCCTTCCCTGAAAGACAGGATTTCCTGTAAAGGAACGGCCGTGGGGGAAACAGATGGAGAAGTATATTTTACAACTGGCAATGATACGACAAACCGGATAGTGAAAAATGCACAAGACGGCAAGGGGGAGGATGCTGTAAAAGTGCAATGCAGGAGGTTGGACAGTATTATCCGCCAGTGCAGTGTCATAAAAATGGATGTGGAAAATTATGAGATTCCTGCATTAAAAGGAAGCAGGAAACTGTTGGAAAATGAAAAGTGCAATGCCGTCATCATAGAAGCATTCGAAGAAGCGGCGCAAATAAAAGAAATTCTGGGTTCGCATGGATTTTATCCATACACGTATGATGTGGAAAGAAATAGACTGGCAAAACATAATGGACCACAAAAAGGAAATAATCTTATTTTTATAAAGGATATCAGGAAGGCGCGAAAAAGACTGAAAGGAGAAAGAATTTGAAAAAGGCAGTCAGTCAGGATAAACATTATGTGATAAGTGAATCAGAAAGCAGGCGGATTGATATGATAAAAGCCATGTCCATATTTTCGGTTATCTGCGCACACTGTAATGCTGTGCCGCAGACGAGTTCTGCCTGGAATGTAACGGTGCATTATTTTTTAAATGCAATTGGCACAATCGGTGTGGGAGTCTTTTTTGCGGTGTCTGGTTATCTGCTGGCAAAGCAGCCCGTGATTTCATTTTCTGCATTTATGGTTAAGAAAGCCAGGCGGCTTGTTCCGGCCTGGATAATCCTTGGAACGATGGTATACCTTTATGTGGCTGTGCGCAAATGGGGTGTCACGCCCTTAGGATGGCTGGGATTTCTTCTGGGGCGGGGTTCTTATTTATATTTTGTACCTGTGCTGTTTTGTCTGTATGCTGCCGGATATATTGTCCGGTACCTGAAAATCACCGGGGGGGGGTATTCGAAAACAGCGAATCTGTGCATGATGGCTGTTTCTGTCATGTCGAATATTATGACGTATACCGGTTTTTTCAGTGAGACATATGCAGCTGCAAATCCATGTAACTGGTATGTGTATTTTGGAATCGGAATGATTCTTGCGGATGAGGTTTTTCAAATGCCTGGCTGGGTATATATTTTATGCAGCATAGCGGCATCAGCCGTCATGATTTGGGTGTCATTCCGGCACAGATGGCTGAATTACTGGACACCCGGTTTTGTTTTGTTTGAACTGGCAGCCGGAATTTCCGTAAACGGCACAGCAAAAGCACTGCTGCATGCAGCAGGTTCATCCAGGCTATGCGGCATAGGAAAGCAGACCCTGTTCCTTTATCTTGCACATATGCCTGTGGCTGGTATAACGGCCAATCTTTGCGGACGTATTGACAGCTGGGCGCTGACGCTGCTTCGGCCGTTTCTTGTGCTGGCTGTGACATGGACTGGAATGCTTGTGTACTGCAATGTTATAAAACGCCTTCACTTGAGCAGCATTTTTATGAAATCACTTGGCATTCAGGAATGAAAAATGGGGCTGTCGCATTAAGAAAAATGATACAAGATATAGTTTGGGTTAAGTGAATTTTTATACTATATCTTGTATATGTGTTATGAACTGTTCTCCGTCAAGCAGCGGTTTGTAAATTTTTCCCGTAATACCTTTCTCTTTTTATGATTTCCCAAAGTCCTTCCATCGGACTATTTCTGTAAAAGTGTCTTCTGGTTTGCGATTGCCACGATTGTCCTGTAATGCATCAGCTCCCAAGTAACAGGTTTTTATTATTTCACTTGTCTGCCTGGAAGGGAGCATATCATTTTGGGTTTTGCAAAAAAAGTGACAGCCTGATTCATAAAAAATACCCCGGTATATACAGAACTGCCCTGTATATGCCGGGGTATTTTTTTGTAAGGAGCTGTTGTCGCGCATGGTCGGCATGATGCAGAGTGAAAAAGCATTGTTCAAGGTATATACATTTGCAAAATATGTACCACAGTAATAAATATATATACTTATACAGAGCTGAAATATATGTTATAATGTTTAGATATATGGAAAAAGGAGGCGGTGACAGATATGGGAAATGTAACAGAGGAAACGAAGCAGAAGGCGGCAGGGGAAGAAAAGAAAAAGTGGACGGTTCCACGGGGACCGGCAGCAACAAAGGCGAAAAACGAATATAAGCGAAAGCACTATGGCCGGGCTGAAATGGTTCTGCCAAAGGGAATGAAATCAAGGCTGGAAGAAGCTGCAAAAGAGCAGGGAATGTCACGCAATGAGTATATCGTAACGGCAGTAAAAGAGAAATATATGCGCAAAACAGGAAAAGAGCTGATGCAAAAAGAAGAATAGGGAGTATTGCACAATTATGGAGATAAGATATGATAAGGCTGCTTTGAAATTCTTAAAAAGCCTTCCGCAGAAGTTAAGAATGTCAATCCGGGAAGCAATCAGCGGATTGACGCAGAAGCCGCCGGAAGGAGATATAAGGCCATTGCAGGGATATAAGGATGGAAGGCTGCGGTTAAGGGTTGGAAAATACCGTGTAATTTACAGATATACACAGGAAGGGAAAGTGGAAATACTGGTTATTATGGAGATAGGAAGCCGTGGGGATATTTATAAATAAAAATGGAGGAAAGAAATATGACACAGATAGTGAGGGAATCCATAAAAATGCTGGAAATGCTTCCAGAAAGCGAACAGGAATTTGCAAGCCAGTTTATTAAAAGGCTGGTGCTTGCATGGGACCCAGACTTTACGAAATTAACCTTTGAAGAAAGGGAGAGGTTGGAAACCGCTGAAAAGAGAATGGATCATGGAGAGTATATAAAAGATAGTGATATAGAATGGGATTAAGTAAAATAAAATTGCGTCAGGAATCATAAACCCCGGAGGGCAGCAGTCTTCCGGGGTTTATGATGTTGTATTAACTATAATTTTACCGACCCCCTGCCAGGTAAATACCATTCGCATCCGAACTGTTACTTTTTGACAGATAAATCCTGCAAAAAAATGAAATAATTGTTGTAATTGCCCATGAACTTTGTTAAAATTAATATAGTGTTTGTAACAAAACAAATATATGTGCAGGAGGTAAAGAGATTCATGGAGGTATTTACAACAGACAGGATACGTAACGTGGTGCTTTTGGGACACGGTGGAGCAGGAAAAACCAGTCTTGTGGAGGCAATGGCGTATCTGTCCGGACAGACAGGCCGCATGGGAAAAATCAGCGATGGAAATACGGTCAGTGATTTCGATAAAGAAGAGATCAAACGTTCATTTTCGATTCAGACAACGGTCATTCCGATTTTATGGGATAATACAAAGATTAATATTTTAGATACGCCAGGATATTTTGACTTTGTAGGCGAGGCAGAAGAAGCAGTCAGTGTGGCGGACGCCGCAATTATCGTAGTCAGCGGCAAAGCTGGTATTGAGGTCGGTACAAAAAAAGCGTGGGAAATGTGCGAGCGTTATAAACTGCCGCGTATGTTTTTTGTAACGGATATGGATATTGATAACGCAAGTTTCCGACAGGTGGTGGAAGATCTTCAGAAGCTGTACGGCAAAAAAATTGCTCCGTTCCATCTGCCGATTCGTGAAAACGAGAAGTTTATCGGCTATGTAAATATTGTGGCGCAGACGGCGAACCGCTGGAATGAAAAAGGCGAAGTCGTGCCGATGGATATGCCGGATTATTCGGTTCCAAATCTGGAAAAATGCAGAGAAGCGCTGGTAGAAGCAGTTGCAGAGACAAGCGAAGAGTTTATGGATCGTTATTTTAACGGCGAGGAATTTTCAGAAAATGAAATTCGTCAGGCGCTGCGTGTGAACGTTTTGGACGGCAGCATCGTACCTGTTTCGATGGGTTCGTGTATTCTCGCACAGGGCGTATATACGCTGCTGGACGATATTACAAAATATTTTCCAAGTCCTGATAAGCGTGCGTGTGCGGGCATTAATGCAACAACCAATGAGGTGTATCAGGCAGATTACGACTTTTCCAAACCAAAATCAGCATACATATTTAAGACGATTCAAGATCCGTTTATCGGCAAATATTCTCTGATTAAGGTAAATTCCGGCGTCTTAAAGACGGATGATGTGATGTTAAATTATCACAGGGATATCGAAGAAAAGATCGGGAAGCTATATGTAATGCGCGGTGCAAAGGCAGAAGAAGTAAAAGAGCTTCATGCCGGAGATCTTGGTGCATTAGCTAAATTGACAAAAGCCCGGACGACAGATTCCCTTTCTACAAAGGCGAATCCGATACTTTACATCAGGACGACGCTTTCGACGCCATATACATGCAAGCGCTATAAGGTAAAAAATAAGGCAGATGTCGATAAAGCTTCACAGGCGTTGTCAAAGCTGACACATGAAGATCCTACCTTAAAG
>OFHA01001081.1_pt1 | contig 20535 bp, 19 predicted proteins | sample 1521891 | NCBI WGS metagenome assembly OFHA01 (sample SAMEA3504089, study PRJEB24116) | mouse gut metagenome | biome: mouse gut; feature: mouse-associated habitat; material: faeces | place: Denmark | collected 2011
GCTAAGTGCCGACGCTTTTTAACGGGCTCCTTGAGCATTTTATGTTCCTCACGACTGGATAAATGGCTTAACGAAATGACATTGGTTCTTCCCCTTTAGTTAAACTTAAAGAATCTTCTGCAAAGCTTATATCCGTCTACGGATATTCTCCGTCCTCCCCGTCCCGGCAGATTGGTATAGCCGCACATCAGCCCGTAACGGAGCCTGTGGAACAGCCTGCGGTTCTGCTCTTTAAAGTAAAACCAGAGTTCTTTTCTCTTTTCCAGATTTTCCGGCGTGCCGGAGATGGCCATCATGATCGTAGAGACCACCGTTATAATTTCCAGATAATTATACATATACTGGCGTCTGTGCTTTTCCGCCTGAATCTCCGCAAGATGGTCATTGTAGTAATCAAACATCATCTTATTCACTCTGATCTGCTGATCAATCCGGGAGATCATAACGGACTCGTTAACTGACTGATCCTCCCGCCCTATATAATAGCGATAAAAATTCACATCCAGATAATACATATTCTCCACTTTAAGGAGCGGCTCAAACACATAGATATTGTCCACATAAAAAGTCTTCTCCGGCAGTATCAGCCCGCATTCCCGAAGAAGCTTTGTCCTGAAAATAACCGAATGCATCAGAATATACTGCCCCTTCATAAAGTGCCGCACATCCTTCCAGGTAAACAATTCATTTTTTGGCAGCGCATGCCGGTAGCGCATCACTTTATTGCGCTTCTCCCCCTCTTTCTCATAGACAAAATTGCTGATCAGCATATCAAGCCCCTCCCGGGAACCGGCAAAATGCCGCAGTGTCTTCAATATTTCCTGATAAGCCTCCTCCTTCACCCAGTCGTCGCTGTCCACCACCTTAAAGTAAAGCCCCTTCGCTTCTCTGATACCCGTGTTGACCGCCGCGCCGTGTCCGCCGTTCTCCTGGTCGATCACCCTCACTATGCCCGGATACTTTTCCGCGTATTCCCGGGCAATCGCAGACGTCTCATCCACGGAACCATCGTTGACCACCAGAATCTCTACATCCTCTCCTCCCGGCAGAAGGGACTCGATACATTTTCTCATATATGCCGCCGAATTGTAGCAGGGTATTGCTGCTGATAATAGTTTCATGATCTGTTCTTTATCCTTTCTTCCAATTGTCTGAACACATCCGCCCCCTGTGTGATATCCAGATACTTCGCATAAGCCGCGTAGGCGGAAGGAAGAGGATAGCGCTTCTCAATCTCCTCTTTTTCCACAAAGATAAACCCCGCCTTTTTTGCCGCTTCCTGCTGGCTTATAAGCTCATCCGTCCTGATACGATAGCCCGTCATATACCATTCCTTATGTGTAAAAACATGCTTTGCCTCCTCAATCTTCCTTATATGTAAAGATACAAATCCAAGTTCCTTTAAATAGGCAAGCACCTCTTTTTCCGTCCTTTTTCCGCTCAGACAAGGAAACTCATAAAATCCTGCAAGGAGCCCCTTATCCTCCCGCTTTGTCAGCGCCGTCCTTGTATGGTCCTGCAGGATCAGCACTGTCTTTTCCTCCCTCTTTCTTGCTTTTTTCGGCGCTTTTTTCGGAAATTCCATCATGCGTCCAAGACCGTATGCCCGGCAGAACCCCTTAAGCGGACACTCTCCGCATTTCGGCATTCCGTTCGGCAGACAGACCATCGCCCCCAGCTCCATCATCGCCTGGTTAAAATCCCCTGGGCGTTCATCCGGTATCACAAAGAGCAGTTCCCGTTCCACGGACTTTTTCACTTTCGCATCGAGAATATTTCTTTCATCCAGCATCACCCTTGAGAGCACGCGCAGTACATTTCCGTCCACCGCCGGCGCCTTTTTCCCATAAGCGATCGAAGAGACCGCCCCTGCGGTATAACTGCCGATCCCGGGCAGCTTACAAAGCTCTTCCCACTGCGCCGGCATTTCCCCGCCGTACTCTTCCATAATCTGTTTTGCCGCCTTTTGCAGATTCCTTACCCGGTTATAATACCCAAGCCCCTCCCAGAGTTTTAACAGCTTTTCCTCTTCCGCCTCCGACAATGCCCTGATGTCCGGCAGTTCTTTTAAAAATCTGTCATAATAGGGTTTCACCGCCTCCACTCTTGTCTGCTGCAGCATAATCTCGGAAAGCCACACATGATAGGGCGTCGGACTCTCCCGCCAGGGCAGAATCCGCCTTCCCTTATCATACCACGCCAGAAGGGGCGCCGGAATCCGATCCATCTCGGAGAGGTACACCGGGAGTACATCTTTGATTTCCATGGAATCTTCTCTGACAAGACAGTCCCTGGCGATAATCCGCACTCCTGCTCTTCTCGCCTCCAGCAAAACCTCCGCAAATTCCGGCTGCGTCCTTCTGTTGGGTACCACGTAATCTACCCGGTCCATCTGAACCACAAAAAGAAGGTAAGCCTCATAGCCTGCCTCCCTCGCCCGGATCAGTTCCCTCACATGCTTCACGGCTCTCTCAGAAGGAGCATCCGGAAAACTTCCCACTCCCTCTTCCTCCAGCGTACATCCTTTTACTTCCATGAAGATCTTTCTGATATCGCCGCCTTCTCCCTGGGCTTCCACATAAAAATCAAAGCGGGAATCCCCGTACGTCATCTCCGGCCTGATCAGCGTTACCTCCTGAAAAAGCCCTCCCGATAAAAGCCATTCCCCCACCGCCTTATTGGGCGCCTGGGAATCCATATTGACGATCCTCCCGTCCTTTTCCACCGCCACCAGATCCCAGGCGGTGGAGCGGTCCATATTTTCCGTCCCTTCCAGATAGACGGCGGCTCCCTCCCTCAAAAGTTCCCTGCATCTGCCGGTATTTTTCACATGCACTTTTTCTTCCCGCCCATCTACCTTTACATAAGCGATAAATCTGTTGGGACGTGAGAGAAAGATGCCGCGTTTGATATGCTGATACTTCATTTATACTGATACCTTTTTCTTCTCCATATATGTTTTATGTTGTATCCCTATATTTCATGACGCACCGGCACCCTTGCCGCCGGAACAACTTCCGATGCCGGTCCCGTATGCACCGCCTGATCGTCAAAGAAAATATGTGCCCCGAACGCTTTCAGGATATCTTTTTTCTGGATACCACCCAAAAAAAAAGCTTCGTCGATCCTGACGCCCCAGGCGCGCAGCGTGCGGATCACACGTTCGTGAGCCGGTGCGCTTCTCGCGGTCACAAGGGCGGTCCTGATGGGAGCCTGCTCCTGCGGAAAATCTTTCTGAAGCTCCGAGAGCGTCTTTAAAAATTTTGCAAAAGGACCTGCCTTCAGCGGATTCTCCGCATTCTCCCGCTCGTTTTTCTCAAATGCCTCGAGCCCTTTTTCCTGATAAATCCTCTCCGATTCATCGGAAAACAGCACCGCGTCCCCGTCAAAGGCAATGCGGATCTGGCTGATATCTCCGTCACAGTTATAAGTATGTATTCCTTCGCCGCAGATAATGCCCGCCGCAATGCCGCAGTCTATGGCTCCCTGCACATCCTCCTCATAAGCCGATAAAAACAGATCCGTCCGAAATGCCGTCAGATATGGTGCAAGGGAGACGCCGCTGACCAGCGCCGCCCTTGTAATATCCAGCCCGTATTCCCGGATCGCATGAAATACCCTGAGAGATGTATCCGGGCTATTGCGGGACATAACAATAACCTCCACCCGCCCTTCCTGGCCGGGAATTTTATTGATATTCAGCAGCGCCCTGATCAGCGCAAACCCCGGTCCCGGCTTTAACAGTTCCTGTTCATGCTCCACCTGATAGCTGCAGTACGCCTCCACACCTTCCCGCTCAAAAATCTCGTTTTCTTTCGACAGATCGAACAGCGCCCTCGAAGAAACTCCGATTACCAGCCTGTTATCCAGATCAAATGCCATACCTGCTCCTTTCTGCCGGTTATCCCGGCATCAGCGGAGCCTCCTACATTCAAATCTTTCCCTCATGGCAAGACAGTATTTCAATTCCTCGTACCGTTCCGTGATATCTCCGTCCTTTATTTCCACATCAATGGCAATCGCCATTGTATTGATCATCTCGTCGGTCAGTCTGTCTTTCATGCGTGTCAGGATCTGCAGTCTTTCCTTACTGGTATCAGCATCCAGATATTCCAGTACCATAGGATCTATTCCCGGCTCCGTCTCTTTTGCAGGGGACTGCTCTTTACCTGCACCGCCCTCTTTTCCGGCGCCCCCGGCACTTGCACCGGGCTCGGAATCCACAGGATCTATCGCCCCGCTCTCCACCAGTTCAAACCGCTTTTTCTGCGTTACATAAGGATATTTATCCCGGTCCACGGGACTCATAAACATGGATAACTCCCTTGCATATACCCCGTAATCCCCGTAAAGCGCCTGATAGATGACCAGTTTTTCACCTGTTTCCGAATGCTCTGCAACCGTTATAATACGATAGCAGTTCCCCTTAAAATGTTTGTAAATCTCACCTGGTTTTGGAAGCTGTCTCATTAAAATAACCAACCCTTTCTATTTCTGCCCACCCTTTGTTTTTCATTGGACATTAATAGTATACCCCCAAAAGCCAGTTTTGTCATGTGGTTTGTAATGGCAGTTTAGCAGAAGATGTGTCCTATAATCGGGACTTTATTGGATTTTTATCTTTCTTTTTTGCCTGTAATCCCTATTCTCTGATCAGTTCAAACGTCCCGTATACCTCCTTCGTTTCGGCATTATAAGCTTCCAGTGTGATGCTCTCGCCAAGTTCCATTTTCTCAAGTGCCAGCTTCCAGAAATACTCTCCGTCCGCCAGCCTTTCCGTGCCGGACGCCATCCTGATCCTGTGTTCTTCTCCTTCGTTTTCCATAAGGCGGAAACAGGGCATCAAAGACATATCCTGACTCTCATCTCTGTATAAAATTTCCACATAAGTCCCGAGTTCTGTCTGAATTACTTCCGCTTTCTCAATCACGGCACCGGTACCCGGAACATCCGCCGCCCCGGAGGGAACATACGCCGTTGCCACGGTCTCACTGATATCCGTCAGCGTAAACCGGATCTCCGTCCGCATAATCTCTTCCATATCCACCATACTTTCATCCCATAGTATCCCCGTACATACCACATCCAGCGTTTTCTCCTTCTTCGTCTTTCCGCATTCGATCATAATATCCATCACATCATCGCTGACCGCCTGAAAATAGATGGCGGAAGCACCTATGCCAAGCTCGTCGGTATTCTGAATGCCTGCGTTTACATGTTTTATCTCCAGATTTTTGGATGCGGCGTACTCCTCAACGCTCATATCGCTTTCGACGCCCCAGTCTAATACGGGATCTTCCGCTATGGCATCCTCCGGAACAAAGAAATAACGTCCCGCCTCTTTCGCCTTTGCCTCCAGTACGACATAGATGCTGTCGCTGTCACACATCGCCTCTTTTATGGTATATTCCACCGGAATCCCTTCCATATTTACCGTCTTTTCCTGTTCCTGCTCCGTGATCGGTACGATCAGGTCCTCCGCCTCCACCGGCAGAGGCGTTTCAATATTCTCTTTTCCGCCTAAGAAATCCAGTATACCGAAGTATTTTTCCGCCGCGTATACGCCGCTTCCGATCACAGTGACCGATATCAGCACAAGTGCCGCCGCTTTCAGCAAAGACATACCGCTGCCGGCCTCTCTTCTCCTCCTGCTTCTATTTCCGTATTCCGTTTTTTTGCCGCCGCTGAAATTTCTTTTGCCGTTTTTCTCCGGTAGCTCCGAAAGTGTCCGTACATATCCTCTCCAGACAGTTTCCGGTATATCCATCTCATCTCTTAACCCGTTTATCATATCATCAAATCTGCTCATAGATAGCCTCCTGATTTTTCCGCGCTTTTATGTTCTGTTGCCTGCTGCTTATTTTGTACCCTCTACGCCCTTTTTGTGAATCTCCTGCTGCCTGTCACATTGCTTCTCTCATATAACTGCTCCATCTTATCCCTCGCGGCAGCAAGGCGGCTGCGCACCGTGCTCTCATTTACTTTGAGCATTTCCGCCACTTCCCGCGTCTTAAATCCCTGCACATAGTATAAAATAACTACCGTGCGGTGTTTTCTGTCCAGGCCGTTCAGAAAATCTTCCCATTCCATATTGATAAAGCCGTCCTCCTGCGCACCCTGTTCAAGTAATGTTTCGTCAGACACCGTATATTTTCTCTGCCTGCATATCTCATTGCAGTGGTTGATCAGAATTCTTGTCATCCATGTCTTAAAGAAGCGTTCCTGTTTCAGCGATCCGATCTTTTCCCAGCATGTCAGCGCCGTCTCCTGCATCGCGTCCAGCACATCCTCATCGTTTCTCAGGATCGCCTTCGCTATCTTGTACATATTCTGTGCCTGCCCCTGCATCAGATCCTCAAATGCCTCTTTATCATGCCCTTTTGCCTTTTTCACCAACTGTTCCATCCGTATTTTTTCTCCCTTCCCGCCATACCGTCAAAATGACGCGATTTTCATTCACTTTTTAATCCCGGGAATTTTATGATCTGCAGATCATCTCAGCAAGGCTTTATACCTCTTAATTTTATCAGGTTTTCCTGCTTTATATCTATTAGATGGGAAATTACTTCTTTTTGTCCAAAAAAATCATAAAAAAAGCAGAACGTTTTAAGGCTATCACCCAATAAGGAGATAATTCAAAATACAATAACCGTTCATTCTCAAAGAGGAAAATCCTCTGTTGCACAACACACTAATTTAAATATATAAAATCGAAATGACGGAGGGTTAAACTTTTGGAAAAATCATTATTTAAACAGATGGGAGACACTTATTCAAAAGTGGAAGGTTATAACCTGCCAAACCTTGTACCACTCCTGGAAGAAAGCAGACCAATCGGCTTGTGGGGCAACAACACGCAAGATATTTGAAGCAAAACCATAGGGGAAACATATGAGAATCTTGCGGTAACTTCCATTATCTTAAGCATTTATCTCGCGTCCCCCTTCTTCCATTGATTTTCTGCAGCAGACCATTTCTCCGTAAACTCATTGTCTTTTACTGCTGCCGTAAATGCTTTCATCAGAAAAGCTTTTATTGTTTTCAGCACAATGCTGTAATTATCAGTTTTTGTGTCAATCTTACGGACAAAAACTTTCCATTTCTTCTGCATCACTTCATCACTGCCAAAAGTCATTACTTGCTCAAACTGTTCCGCCGTAAAGGTATGTCCACGGTTTTCAAATGTTTTTCGTAATGCTTCTGTCAGCGTTGCTCCATCAAAATCAAATTTGTTAGCAGGGTAATAAATATCGTAATAGTCTTTCATTCGACTGGAAAATTCCATAAGACACAGGATAGCATCGATCTTTTCAGCTATCGTTGTTTCGAGGGAATATGTATTTACTGTCGGTGCAGTAAAATCATCAAGCTGAGTGGGCATTTTTCGCTTTTCCTGCTTTGGTACAATAACATCGCCCACGCCAAAATCAATACCGAACGGTGTTTTTGTATTCTTGATTCGAGCTACAAGAGAAGCTCCGATACCGGCATACTTCTTTGCAGCAGCGATAGGGGCAATATCTCTAATCTCAAAGGTCACAAAATCATTACCTGTGGGTGTTGAGATGATTGATTCTATTACAGTCCGTAACTGTTCAGGCGTGTTGGGAACTTTTTGGAGCAGAAAATCAACATCTATCGTTACACGGCTGTCAAAATTGGTAACGGAATAAACAAACAATCCGCCTTTCAACACAAGATTTTCCGCATATTGCGATTTTTCCAGACGACGCAGAAATTCCTCTTGACAGAAGAGCTGCAGACAAAGTTGATAACTTCGTCCACTTTCTTTTGCCTTGTTTTTCAGCCTTGCAAGTACAGACGCAGCAATATCAGCCATTTAGCAATACCTCCATTACATTCATAACCCTTGCATACAGTTTCATTTCCTTTGCGTATTTAGACAGGTTTGTAAGATTCTTTTTTTCATCACCAGCATATGCATTGACTGCCTTATTGAAAATTTCATTATCAAGTTTTGTGCGGTATTTAAAACAATCACATATTGTTCTCTCTCGATCATATACCGGCAATGTTACGCCATTAAAATTATCCGTAGATTTTCCGATTGTCAGAATGTGTTTTTGAATATAGTAAGCCTTCATCGGAAATTCTTCAATGTTCTTTACGGTACGAGACGCCGTTCTCGGCACAGCAATCGACCATTCACGGGGAGAAAAATCGCTGTATCCATAATGAAACAAAGCGGACTCCACGCAAATAATACCTTGTGGAAGAAACTCATGTATTAACTGTTCCTCTGACATACTATTGCTCCGTGGAAGCTGATAAAATCCCCTTCTAACCCTCTCAATAATCCCTTTTTTACAAAAAGCTGCTACTTCACATTTATTTATCCCTTTATCAGCAAAGTCTGAAGTTTTTGCAATGCCGCCGTTATTTTTAATTACATTTTGTATGATTTCTTTTTTACGCAAACAGGCACCAACTTTCCACACACAGAAAATAAATAATGTACGTATTTATTTTGGCACACATTGAGTAGAATTACAATAACTAAGTGCGGACATATTTTTAAATTTGCATGTTAACAGTATATGGCATATCAAATTAATGATTAACCTAACCATATATGGAAGAAAAAGTGCCTTATACCATACCAAACCGGGAATCCATTTTGACAGTTTCCGCCCAACCGGCTCGAAAAGACAACTGTTCTTTGGGAAATGTATTACAGAAGCCTATACTCCGCCATCTACCTGCTGCCATATTTCACGATCAGCATTTCCACACTGAGCTGATCTCCCATCCTTCCGGATTTAAACGCGAACTCCGCTTCCGCGCAGTCCTTAAGCGCCTGTTTTAAAAACGCGGTCTTAAAACCGACAGCCTGTTTCATGTACTTTCCGGCGATAAACCCGTGCAGCCCTACCTTTTCTCCGATCGAAGCCTGGGGATAGCCCTTTTTTGCCAGTTCCTTTACCTGCAGCAGAAGATTAAACTGTCGGGATATCAGAGATAAAATACGCATCGGCGGCTCCCTGAGAGCGAGAAGATCATAGTAAAGAGAGAGCGCCTTCTCCCCTCTTCCCTCCGCAATAGCTGTGATCATATCAAAAATATGGTTCTGTATCTGCGGCACGCAGATCTCCTTTACATCCTCCGAAGTAACGACATCCCTGTCAAGTGTATAGCAGAGCAGCTTTTCCAACTCTTTTCGGATATTTTCCATATCATCTCCGCATCCCTCCAGAAAAAGCAGCAGCGTCTCGGATGAAATCTGTTTTCCCTCTTTCTTCAGAATACCGCACACCCATTTCTGCAAAGTTTTCGCATCCTGTCTGCCAAACTCCGCCGCATATCCCAGTTTTTTTACCGTCTTATAAAGGCCGCTCCGCTTATCGACTTCCCGTTCCACAAAGATAAAACTGCTGCTCTCCGCCGGCTCCTTCAGATACCCTGCCAGCTTTTCCCCGCCGGATTTAAACAGTTCCGTATTCTCCAACATTATGACACGTCTGTCGGAAAAGAAGGGCAGCGTCTCCGCCATATCGATGATCTCCGGCACCGACACACCCTTCCCCTCAAAGCGGTTCACATTCATCTCATCCCCGCCGCCAAGCAAAGCGCCAAGCAGCCTGTCCCTGTACTGCCTGACCAGATACGCCTCCTCGCCGTAGAGCAGATAGATCTGCTTCAGTTGTCCCGTCTTTATATCTTCCGTAATTCTCTGCATGATAACATATCCTTTCCCGAACCTTAACGATCCTTAACGCTCCCTGCCACGACCGTATGTGAGTTACATTTTATCTTCTTCCCGCTATTTGTCAAGTGATACCGGCTTCTTCTTTTTCAAATACGTAGCAGTTCAGCCTTTCGGCTGCACTGTTACTGAATCCGCCCTATTTTAAGTTCACCTACGGTGAAAGGGCGGATTCTATTTTCCCATCACACATTTTTATATGCTGAGCTGTTACTCAAATACTCCTTCACCCATATCTTTCCGCCTTTTACCTCCATCATAACGGCTCCTCCATCCGGCGTCTGGTAAATACGGCACCCCTGCCGCCGCAGCCTCTCCATCAATTCTTCGTGAGGATGTCCATACCGGTTGTCCTTCCCGGCGGAGATCACCGCATATACCGGATCGGTCAACGCAAGCATATCTGCCGGAGTGGAATACTTTGAGCCGTGGTGCGCTACTTTGAGTACCGTCAGCCTCTCTCTCCCTTCCAGTTCCCCGAGCAGTTCCTTTTCCGGCTCCCCGGTCACATCCCCGGTCAGCAGCATACGAAACCCCTCATACTCCGCATAGAGCACCGTAGATATTTCATTAACTTCATCAGTCACTATCCCTTTTTCCGGTCCCAGGCAGGTAATTTTCAGTTTCTTATCCCGTATCACGTCTCCCCGCCCGATATAAAAGACCGAAATCCCCTGCCTTGCCGCCTCCGCTCTCAGTTCGGACAGCTTCTCTTCTTTTATCTCCTTTGAAGCATCCGGCAGAATCAGGCTCTTTATCCTGACGCCGTAAGCGGACTGTTCCATCAGTTCCATAATACCGGATATATGATCTTCATCAGGATGCGTTACAAACACTGCTTCCAGCGCGCCGATCCCCTCGCTCTCCAGAAAAGGAAGTATCTGATATTTCCCCACATCGGATTTGCTGGTGGAACCGCCGTCTACCATAAAACAATTGCCGTTTTCATTCCGCATCACAATACAATCGCCCTGTCCCACATCCAGAAAAGATACCGCAAATCCTGAAAACGGGCGCACAAGAAGAAGCCATAACATCCCGAGCGCCAGAAGCCACTGCACGATTGCCGGTATCCCCGGCAGCTTATCTTTGTTTCCGCCCCTCTTCCGCTTTGCTTCGGCTTCTTTTCCCCTGCCAAATATTGCCATCCGGGGAATCACGCCCGCACCAGTCCCGGTTTTCCACTTAACGCCTTCCTCCACCATGTTATCCCATAAAATAAGAAAGCATAAAACACCATAATACACGACAATCTGCCACAACTTTGGCTTTCCTCCGATTCTGATCCCTCCCGGCAGCTTCAATGCTCCCCGGCAGGAGATCTCATAAAACCACAAAATGAACCGATCCGGCACACTCAGGAAAACCGCCGCCTCCGGCATCAGGAAACCGATGGCAAGAGAGACTATCCCAAAAGCCAGCACCAGCCCCATCAGCGGTATTACATACAGATTGAGAAACAGCGAATAAACAGGATATACATAGTAAAAACCAAGAAGGACCGGCAGGGTGGCAACGGTTATCGCCGTACTTAAGCAAAGACCTTCGCCTATTGCCCGGCAAAGTCCTTCGCCCATTGCCCGACAAAGTCCTCCGCCTATTACCCGGCAAAGTCCTTCGATAACTGCTTTGCAGAATTTCTCCTTTTTCTCCTTTCTTTTCAGCCCTCTTCCCTCATCCTCCATCCCAAAACCGGTCAGTCTCCTCAGCATGCCCTTCCACCAGGGCAGTACCACGCCGATTCCAACTACAGCCCCAAAGGAGAGCAGAAATCCGCTGTGCCTGACAAGAAGCGGCTGTTCTGCGAGCATCAACAGCGCCGCAAGCGAAAGGGCCGTCAGCATATCGTAGGTCCTTCCAAGCAGTTCCGCAAGAAGATGCAGGGCAAACATAAAGACCGCCCGCCAGGTAGATACCCCCATCCCGGTCATCATGCCATAGCACCACATAACGCCGATGGCAAAAGGTGCCCTCAGCCAGATGGGCGCACCGCACTTTTTCAAAAGCCCGGAGACCGCCATGCCCAGCAGTGACACATGAAGCCCCGAGATTGATAATATATGGATCAGCCCGTTTAACTGATACAGTTCTTTGATCTCCTCTTCCAGAGAACTCTTTTCTCCGAGAAGCATCGCTTTTAACACCGAAGCCTCCTTCGGCGGATATAATCTGTCCAGTATTTCCGAACAATGATTTTTTAATTGAAATAACTTTTCTCTCAATGGGAAGCAGGAACCTGAACGCTCCGAAATTTCTGCCTGATTCAATTTATAAGAAATGTTTAAGATCCGGTAATATTCACGGGAATCAAACTCTCCCGGATTACCGGCACGCCGGAAACAGGATACCTTTCCGGAAATTCTGACGGTTTCGCCCATATATGGAAGTCTGCCGCCTTTCTCTTTATCTGTCATATAACACATGACTTGCCTGTCATCTTTATCTTCCGTACTGCTGACATACAGGACAGGAACCTTTTCACCATACATGATACGGTATTCCTTGTTTTTGACTATCCCGGTCAGAGTAATTCTCTCCCCTTCTTCGGGAAAAATATCCTCCTTCTGCTCACCGCCGTATATACAGCACATCAACAGCAGTACAAAGATAAGAGACACCAGGCAAAGCGGTCTTCTTATCTGCATATTTATCCTCTCTTTTTGCAAACTCACCCCTTACTTCACAATATCCAGATTCCTTTCAAACACTGTCGTCAAACTGACGCTGTCCCTGAATGTGACATTCGTGTCACCATCAATGGATATCTGCACCTTATTAATACCCGGCAGCTCCACCAGGGAATTAACGATAGAATACAGCGCCGCCTGTGACGTTACATTATAGACCGGCGTAAGAAACTCCTCACTCAAATTAACATAGCATACTCTGTCCCTCGTTGTGACGCCAAGAATCGTTACCGCCGGATTGACGGTCGGATAACCTGCCTCATCTTCCCCCTTGCCGTCCTTCTTCGGTCCTTTGATCAGTTCCTCCACCACCTGCTGTTCCATGGAGATATTGCTGTTGTAAATAACATTCCTGCTCACCTCCACCAGCGCATCTCCCTCCGCGTTCGCAAAATAAAGGCGAAGTTCCGCATCCACATAGGCATTGATTTCCGTCCCCGCATTGTCAATGAAAGAATCTGCCGTCATGGCTCCCACCGGCACACCGATAGCATCCGTCAGTGCCTCTCCCTGAACGGAAAAGGTGATCGTATCGATACCGTTTACCTGTGTCAGCGTCCGCACTACCGCCGCCCTGGTAAGCACCTCGACAATAGGTTCCTGTTTTACATAACTCTCCTGAAAGTCCAGATTCATCTGCCCCTCAATCAGCGTATATCCCTGGAAGGAATCCGAAAGGGGCGGAAGAAGTTCAGGCCTGTCTGACGTATCTGTCATCTGCCCGATAAGTTCCTGCAGCAGCCCATCCTTATCCTCCGCCGACGTATTTGTCACATATTCCTCGCCAACCACCCGGGTTCCGTCTTTATTGACATAATAAATCTGATAACTGTAGCTCCCTTCTTCCTTCTCTCTGCCACAAGCTGACAGGCCTGTCACAAAAAGCAGTATCAGAAAGCATATCATGATTCTTTTTCTCATACCGATCCTCTGCTCTTTTAACCAACTGCCGCATATCCTCCCCGGCAAATACCTGCCCGGGCGGCGTCATTTATATTTTACCGTTTTCCCTCGCTTATCCTGCGGCATAGCGTCACTGTCCGAACTACGCCTTGTAGTTAAGCGGTATCTTTACCATAAAACTGGTCCCCTCGCCGGGACTGCTCTCCACCCGCACGGAACCTCTGTGCATCAGCACGGCGCTTCTTGTTATCGCAAGCCCGAGCCCGGTTCCGCCGATCTCCCGGGAATGAGATTTGTCCACCCTGTAGAACCTCTCATAAATATGGCTGATCTCCTCCGCCGGAATGCCAATGCCCGAATCGCTGATCGTCAGCGTAAAGAACTGATGGTCTGCATCCAGCACCACCTTTACCCAGCCGTTCTCCTTATTGTATTTCACGGCGTTTTCCACCAGATTGGAGATGACAAGGCTGATCTTCACCTCATCCACCGTTGCCTTCACCTGTCGGATACTCTCAAAAGTCACCTCAATATCCCGCTTTCTGGCAATGGGACGGAGTCGTTTCAATATTACTTCCGTGAGCTCATTCATATTCACTTCCGTAATGTTCATATTCGTCACTTTTTTATCCATCTTCACAAGGGATAACAGGTCGGTGATAATCTTGTTCTCCCTGTCTATCTCTTTGGCGATATCCTCCATAAATTCCCGGTACAGTTCCACCGGTACATTTTCCTGCGAAAGCAGCGAATCCGCCAGTACTTTCATGGAGGTAATAGGCGTCTTTAACTCATGGGATACATTTGATACAAACTCCTGTCTTGTATCATCGATCACTTTCATCCTGCCAAGCAGCTGGTTAAAGGCGTCTATAATATGTACCGTCTCCGCATAATCCGGCACATTAATCGCCTTATCGGAAAATCCCTCGGTCACTTCATTGATCGCCATCGTAACCTTGTTCAGCGGATTTACCATGAAATTTGATAACAGCAGTGCAAATCCCAGAATAATAATCATCATGATCAGCAGCAGAATATTCGCCTTATTGCTCAGAATATCCATGGTCTTATGGATCGTATCGCAGGAAATGCCGATCAGCATCACGCCTCTCACCACTTCCTTTACTTCCTCCGTTCCTCCGTCCTTCGCCGCTTTGCTTACCGTTTCGGAAATCGGTATTGTCATCTCAATATAGCCGAGGTCCGCGTCATAATTGGACATACTCTCGCCCCGGAAACACTTCACCACTTCCTCTGAAATAATCGTTTTTCCCTCGCTGATGCCGTAGGTATCCTTTACCACTTTCAGATTTCCCGAAATAATCAGAACACGCCCGCCGTACAGATTGGAAAGCTGCTCTAACTCCGCATTGATAACCGGAGAAGAAGTATCCTGTAAATAATTGTAAGTAATCAGGTGATTTGCCAGAATTTTAAGCTGTGCCTGAACTTCCGAGCTCCGCACCGAGATGGCACGGATCTCATAGTTCTGCAAAATACCGTACTGCATACAGTAACCGGGAATGAGCCCCACCAGAAATATCAGTATAAAGATCCTGGTTTTCAGACTTCTTAAAGATTTGATCTTTGATTTGAGATCTTCCCAACGATAGAACATTTACTCACTCCCTGAAATAATACCCCACACCCCACTTGGTCTGCACAAACTTGGGTTCGCTGGGACTGTTTTCAATCTTTTCGCGCAGCCGCCTAACATGCACGTCCACAGTCCGCACATCCCCCGGATAGTCCACGCCCCAGACGCTCTTTAACAGATTCTCCCTGCTGTATACCTTGCCCGGGTTGGACATCAGAAGTTCCAGTACCTCGAACTCTTTCGATGTCAGGTTGATCTCCTTATCGGAGATATATACCCGCCGGTCCTCCCTGTTGACGCGCATATCACCGCTTTCCAGCACCGTATTTTTGTCTTTCTTCTCATCCTTCGGTGCCGTCCGGCGCATAATGGCCTTGAGCCTTGCCTTCACTTCCAGAATATTAAATGGCTTCGTGATATAATCATCCGCGCCGTAGTCAAGTCCCAGTATCTTATCCATATCATCGCCCTTTGCCGTGAGCATCACAACCGGCACGCCGGAAAACTCACGGATCTGCTGACAGACCTCAAATCCCGTCAGCTTCGGCAGCATCACATCCAGCAAAACAATATCATATGTACCATTTTTTACTTTCTCCAGCGCTTCCTCACCGTCATAGGCACAGTCCACTTCCATTCCGTCCTGCTCTAAGCTGAACCGGATGCCTTTCACGATCAGTTTCTCATCATCTACCACTAAAACTCTTTTTGCCATGACTTACCTCGCAATTTCTGTCTGTTTTGATCCCCGCTGTTTTATGATATTCTCCCGTTATGCCTGACCTGAGATTTCTACTCAACCGTCAGATACTCTTCCATCCTTGCGTACATCTTCTCACCGATGCCAGACACCTGCATGATGTCTTCCTTTTTTTGAAAGCCTCCCTGCTTCTCCCTGTATTCCACGATCGCCTTCGCGCGTCCCTCACCGATTCCCGGCAGGCTGCAGAGCCCCGGGATATCCGCCGTATTGATATTGACAAGTCCGCCCGATGAACCGCCGCTTTCCGCCTGCGGCGCAGACGCCTCCGGCACAGTATAGTAATTATACTCTTTATCACTGTCCGTTATCGCTCCGGGCGCTGCGCTTTGCACCTTTTCCATCTCCTGAATATCCTGCAATGCCGGAATTTCCAGCCTGCTCCCATCCGCAAGAGGCGCCGCCATATTCAGATAATCCCGGCAGGCATCCTCCGCAAAGCCGCCCGCCTTCTCCACCGCCTCGTAAAAACGGCTTTCCGCAGGCAGTTCATAGACGCCGGGACTTACCACTGCGCCGCAGACATGCACCAGAATACTGCCGGCTGCCTCAGTATTTCCGTTACGCTCCGCATCGGCCTCTGTCCCGGCTGTCTCCTGCTTTGGCCCCTCTTGCGTATCGCCGTCTTCTCCTTCGGCAAAACTCTCTCCCGACACCTCTTCCAAATCCGGAATTTCGCACTCCGACACCTCTTCCTGTCCGAGTTCCGAAAGAAGGCTGCCCTGTTTTCCGCAGCCTGTCAGCATGCACAGCACGGATACCGCCGTAAAAAAGTACACCCCTAAAAAGCCTCTGCGCAGGCTTTGTCCGGGTATCGATTTTCTTTGATATAATTTCATTCTTTTTCCTTTCCGCATCGCGAAAAAGAAGCCCCTCGCCGCTTTTATTCACGGCATAAATTTATTATATGGCAATGCCCGCCATTTTACAAGCACTTTATTCCCATTTAAAAATAATAATGCCCACGATTGCCAGTGCCATTCCTATCAGTTTTTTCATCTCAAACTGCTGTTTTTCCGCACCGAAGATGCCGAACAGTTCTATCAGATACGCCACCAGAATCTGCGCCACCACGATAAAAAGCACCGCTTTGGCGGGGCCAAGGCTCTTCATGCTCTGAATGACGGTCCAGGTAATCGCCGCCCCCATCACGCCTCCGAGCAGCATATACTTCGGCTCCACCTTCATAATTCCCATAAAGGAATTTCTCTCTACCGCCGCCCATGCCCCAAGGCAGACAAGAAGTGCCGTAAACTGCACAAAAGCATTTGCCGTCCACACCCCTGTCTGGTCCGTCACCTTCGTATTAAAAACGCCCTGAATACTCATCAGGGCGCCGGAAACGATCGCAATAATCATACCCATACTGAAAATCCTCCCTTCGCTTCTATCGCTGTCATCATGCGGTTATTTTCAGTATGGGCATTTTTTATCATTCTATACTTTACCGCCATTATTTGTGCATCCTATAAATCATATACGACTCACACTGTTTTTTCATTCACAGCACACTTCCCGCTTCTAACCTGCGTACACATCTTTCAGGGTGATCAGGATCAGATCCTCTTCCTCCTTTGCCGTAAAACCGGACATACTGAAAAAACCATATTTATAACAACACAGTCCTGTATTTTCCACCTGTCCGATCTCTTCACGGATCATCTCTTCCGAAACTGGCTCTCTCCGAAATTTCGCCTCATAGAAAATATACCCTTTGGAATCCTTTGTCACAATATCAAATTCGCCGTTTCTCTTCCCAACCGGATCGTCATAATAATATTTCCCAATTTTTTCAAAGGGTTCTTCCAGCAGACCGCGCCTGTTTAAACGGACCAGATACTGCTTACAGATCGTTTCAAACGCATGCGGCACATACTTTGTCTCAAAATCCTCTCTGATATATCTGTCATAAAAAACTTCCGTCTCCATAACATTCATCTGGGATAAATAACGGAAAACGTATCGATAGTAAAACAGTGACAGATTATCAAGAATATAATAACCCACTTTTTTCCTGTTATTTTCATCGTTGATCGGCGCCTGCTTTTCTACCATCTCCATACGAATCAGCTTATCCAGAACGTCCACCATAGCCGGTCCGCTTGACACATGAGACTGCGAAAGAATATCGCTGTATTTCGAGAATCCGCGCGAAAGTGCGTCAAATACTTCATTTGCATTAATAATCCTGGATATCTCTGATTTCAGATACATGGATACTTCATTTTCCAGTCTTGCGCCCGGAGAGGCAATCAGTTCAATCATATTTTCCCTTACCGTAAGCGTTGGATCTATCAGCCTGTTATAATAGGGAATCCCCCCAAACACACTGTATAACCTGACTTTATCATCATCCGAAAATTCCGGATAAAACAATGCCGATTCAAAATAATCCATGGGCTTCAAATGGATGGTTACATCCACCCGTCCATACAGTGGGTTTTCGTTATAGAGCAGCGATTTCATAATGCCTACATAGGAGCCGCACAAAATTAACTTTATAAAAGATATATCATCATATTTATCGATCAACGACTGCAGAATGCTGTCTATTCCTTTTATGCAATCCCGAAGATAAGAATACTCATCCAGGACAATAATCAGCTTTTCCTGACAGGTTCTCTGAAACAGAAACTCAAGCACCTCTTCCATATTTCCAAAAGCAGGTTTAGGCAGGTTAAACTGTCCTGCAATCAAGACTGCCAAACTGTCCACATTATGCAATTCCGTTGTCTGTTTGCACTCATAATAGATTCCCGGAATATCCGATTCCCGGAGTATCTGCTTAATCAGCTCACTCTTACCGACTCTCCTGCGTCCGTAAATCAAAGACACCGTCCGGCAGTTTTTTCCCAATACCCGATGCAGTTTTTCTCTCTCCTGTTCTCTGCCCAAAAATTTCATTTCCCCACCCACTTTCCAAAATCGTTTTTTGCTGTTACAAATAATATAACAAAACAAAAAATTAATGTCAATTTTTACTCGACGACATCCGAGTCGGTATCATCCGAGCAACTCAGATGCCTGCGATATGATATTTTTCACTCCAAAAGTCCATATTCCCCCCCTTTTGCATAAAAAGAGCCGGGAACGTACAGCAATCATTTTATACGGCTTCCCGGCGTTTTTCTGCTATTCTGTTATCCCTGAGGCTCTTCTATATATTCTTCTTCCGGCACTTCCTCCACCGGCAGTTCAATATACTCCTCCGTATATTCTTCTCCCGTCACCTGACTCATTACCTGCTCCGACAGGCTTTTCAACAGGGCATTTACGTCACCGCCCTCCCAGATATTTGTAAAGGCAATCTCCATCTGTACCCAGAAATTCCCGGTGGTCATCATCTTCGGAATCGGCATGGATTCATTGTAGGCTCCGGCAAACGTATACAGTTCATCGTAAAGCGGGTAACCGTATACGGGCATCTTTCCGGTGCTCTCCTGCAGATTCAGTCCGCTTGTCCAGTCCTGCATCATAAATCGTGCAAAATCATTCGCCTCTTCCTCAAATTCCGTATAACCGTTTATGGCAATACAGGTTGTGATCGATAAAGAACGGCTCTTTAGTTCCTCCGTCAGATCCGGCATATTGTAATAGCCATATTCATAAGCAAAACTTCCGTCCGCCTGTGCCTGTGCCATACGATTTACAGCTTCCGTGCCCGCCACGGTAAACACAATTTTCCCATCCAGAAAATCCTGCATCACCGATTCATAACTGACACCTCTTGTCTCAATGGAAAAGAACTGATTCAGATTCTGAAAAGTTGTCAGACACTGCAGCGTCTCCAGATTATAAATATCGATCCTCTCCGGATCGTCTCCGTTTTCACCGCCCACGATCAGATGGTCCCCGGCAAAACTGTAATTATACAAAATATCGGACACGTCCCACTTAAAGACAGCCTCCACCTGCTCCGGCGCATTGTAATTATCCGCAAAATCTTCCAGTTCCGCTATCGTATCGGGCAGACACTCCTGCGCTTTCCGGTCAATTTCCTCCTCCGAGAACTCATGTCCGCTTTCTTCTCCGGCCGCCTCTTCTTCCACATTACCGGCCTCCGCCTCCGCCTGAGCCGCCTCTCCTGCCGCTAAGTCCGCCTCCGCCTCAAGCTGCAGCCTCGCATAATCTTTCAGATATGTTTTATTATAGAGCAGCGCACACGCCTCATAATAAAACGGATATGCCACGACCTTCCCGTCATACGTTACCGCCGCCTCCGCTCCACCGTTTTCAAAATCTATCACCCGAAACATGTCCTGATCGGCTATCTCTTTTGCCAGCCCTGCCAGATGCGCTTTTTCCAGACAGTCATTCGTGATCAGGTACAGATCCGGTTTTTCTTTTTCACTGCGTCCAAGGGAAGCCTCATTGATCTCTTCCACATACTCGCTGTCGCTGATCAGCACAGCCTCCACCCTGACATCGCTCCGCTCGCCGTAGGCTACCGCCGCGGCGTTTAAATAATCCGTCAGGCTCTCATCCGTATACCACAGCCTGAGCGTATCCTTTCTCCTGTTCAAAAAGCTTTCCTGCTGCGCCTGCTCCTGCTCCGCCTTCATCTGTATTCCGCTTTTTCCCACAGCAAATACCCCCGCCGCGAGAACGACTGTTAAAAGCGCCGCATAAAATCTTTTCTTATAATTCATGAAGGTTCCTTTCTTATTCCAGTTCCGCAGATGCCCCTACAGTGCACCTCTCCCGAAGACGATTTCCAGCCTCTTTGCGTCTGTAAATCGTCTTGTGCTCTTCCGGGACATCTGCTGTTTTTATTCCAGTTCCGCAGATGCCCCTACAGTACACCTTTCCCGAAGACGATTTCCAGCCTCTTTGCGTCTGTAAATCGTCTTGTGCTCTTCCG
>OFHA01001083.1_pt1 | contig 20489 bp, 29 predicted proteins | sample 1521891 | NCBI WGS metagenome assembly OFHA01 (sample SAMEA3504089, study PRJEB24116) | mouse gut metagenome | biome: mouse gut; feature: mouse-associated habitat; material: faeces | place: Denmark | collected 2011
TGCCTCAACTACTTTGACAGCAGCCTTCCGTTCCAGCTTTCCTTCCTCAACCACCGGAGCCGCCCGGGCAGCCGGTACAGCGTGAACATCCCCATGCAGGATGACGATTACAACAGCGTCCGGTGTGAGTATGTGGAAATGCTGGAAAACCAGATCGCCAAAAGCAACAACGGCATTGTCCGCACAAAGCTCCTGACCTTCGGCGTGAACGTGGACGACCTTCCCACCGCCAGGGCAAGGCTGGAACGTGTAGAGGCGGACATTTGCGGAAACTTCAAAAAGCTGGGCGTCAAGTGCCGCTCCCTTTCGGGGCTGGAACGGCTGGAGCTTCTTCACGGGCAGCTCCACCCCGGCAGCGGCTCCCCCTTCCGGTTTTCATGGGATATGATCCCCAAAACCGGGCTTTCCACCAAAGACTTTATCGCCCCGGACAGCTTCGACTTCCGTTTCAGCCGTCTGTTCCGGGTGGGGACGACTTGGGGCGCTGCCTCCTACTTGCAGATTTTGGCCTCGGAGCTCTCGGACAAGCTGCTGGCGGAGCTTTTGGAAATGGATGCGGAAATGACCATCACTCTCCATATCCAAACCGTCGATCAGGCCGCCGCCGTAAAATCTATCAAGGCCAAAGTCTCCGACATTGACAAGATGAAGGTGGAGGAACAAAAGAAGGCAGCCCGGTCAGGGTACGACATGGACATACTTCCACCCGACCTTGTAACGTACAGCAACGACGCAAAGACCCTTCTGGAAGATTTACAGAGCCGGAATGAAAGAATGTTCCTGCTGACCTTCCTTGTGGTAAACATGGCCCCGACCCGCCGGGAGCTGGACAATGACCTGTTCACGGTGTCCGGTATCGTCCAGAAATACAACTGCACCTTGAAGCGGCTGGACTTCCAGCAGGAGGACGGTTTTCTTTCCAGCCTTCCGCTGGGCCATAACGGCATTGAGATCAAGCGCGGCATGACGACCAGCTCCACGGCCATTTTCGTTCCCTTTATGACGCAGGAGCTCCGCATGGATGGCGAAGCCGTCTATTACGGGCTCAACGCACTTTCCCATAACGTCATCATGGCAAACCGGAAGAAGCTCAAAAATCCCAACGGCCTGTTCCTCGGCGTGCCGGGCTCCGGCAAATCCTTTGCCGCAAAGCGGGAGCTTGTGAACGTGTTCCTTGCCACCCGTGACCGGATCATTGTGGTTGACCCGATGGGCGAATACTCGCCACTTATCAAGCGGCTGGGCGGACAGGTCATCGAGATCGCCCCAGACAGCCCCCACCACATCAACCCGATGGACATTGATTTGAGCTTCGACGAGGAAAACCCGATGGCACTGAAAGCCGACTTTATCCTGTCGCTGATGGAGCTGATCGTCGGCGGCAAGGACGGCTTGCAGCCGGTGGAGCGTACCGTCATTGACCGCTGTGTACGCCAGATGTACCGGGAACACTTGCAGGACCCGGAAACAAGCAAAATGCCGACCCTCCAAACCCTGTATGACCTGCTCTGTTCCCAGCCGGAGGGCGAGGCGGTACGGCTGGCAACTGCCCTTGAAATTTATGTGTCGGGTTCTCTTAACGTGTTCAACCATGAAACCAATGTGGACTTGAACCGCCGTCTGGTATGCCTTGACTTAAAAAAGCTGGGGGCCGGGCTTCGGACGATTGCCATGCTCATTATGCAGGACTTGGTAAACTCGCAGGTGTCCATGAATTTCCTGCGTGGTATCGCTACATGGTGCTACTTCGACGAGTTCCATGTGCTGCTCCGCGACCGGCTGACGGCAAGCTATTGTGTGGCGATCTGGAAAATGCTGCGAAAAAAGGGTGCGTTCCGAGTGCTTTAACGCAGAACGTAAAGGATTTTCTGGCAAGCCCGGAGATTGAGAACATCTTTGAAAACTCGGACTTCCTTGTGCTGCTCTCGCAGGCACAGGGGGATCGGCAGATTTTAGCCAAACAGCTTGGGATCAGCCCCCACCAGCTTTCCTATGTGACCCATACCAATTCCGGCGAAGGGTTGCTGTTCTTCGGGAATACCACCATCCCGTTTGTTGACCGCTTCCCGCAGAATACCGAGCTGTACGCCATTATGACCACCCGCCCGGAGGACAAAAAACAGGAAATGAACCGGGCATAACACACTTCGGGCCATGTTGGCCCGAGGTTTGGAAAGGAGGGATACGTCATCGGAAAGAAACCGGACAAACGGAATTTTCAGAGGCCGGGGCCGACGGAGGATACCGGGGGCAATCGCCCCGGACCGGCTGAACGGGAAGGGCCTTCCCCCGCACCGTCCCGACGCCTGCGGTTTGAGGACGAGGATACCGGACAGGACAGCCCTTCGGGCCATGATGGCCCGAAGTCCAAAAGCGGCAAGTTTCAAGAGGACAGCCGGAAAAGCCGTCCCTCTGACCGCATGAGGCAGGAGGATGAAGCGGGCGGGCCGCAGGATACCGGCAAGGCACAGGAGCCGGAGGGCTCTGCCGAGAAGGCCGGGAGCAAAAAGGATAAGTACCAGAAAGCACAGGCAAAAGCGGAACACGCCGGGGAAAAGCTGGGAAAGGCTCGGGAGAAACTGGACAAGACCGAGGCAAAACGGGCAGCGAAGAAACCGCCGGGGCTTGCGAAGAAAGCTGTCCGGGGAGCCCGCACCGAAGCATGGTTTTATCTCCACAACAAAATCCACGAAGTCGAGCATGAAAATGTGGGTGTGGAAGGAGCCCATAAGTCGGAACTTGTGGCCGAGGCCGGAGCCCGGAAACTGACCCGGTATGCCAAACGGAGATACCGGGAGCACCCGGCCCGGAAGGTGGCAAAGTGGGAACGGAAGGACATAAAAGCCCGGGCTAATATGGAGTTTCAGAAGATGGCCTCCGAGCACCCGGAGCTTGCCAGCAATCCGCTTTCCCATGTGCAGCAGAAATGGAAACTGAAACGCCGGTATTCCAAAAAAGCAAAGGCGGCTGCAAAACAGGGCGCAAAGGCCGCAAAGAAAACCGCTGCCGCTTCGGGAACTGCGACCCGTCGGGCGGCGCAGTTTGTGACCCGTCATCCTGTGGCGGTGCTGGTCCTGCTCCTGCTGTTGCTGCTCTGTTTTCTTGTGGCGGCGGTAAGCTCCATCTTTCCCACGCTTGGCAGCGGCCTTGCCAATGCGTTATCCGGCACCTCCTACGCCTCGGAGGATACGGACCTGCTGGGGGTGGACGAGGACTACACGGCGCTGGAAAACGAGCTGGCGCAGACGGTAGCGAACATCGAAAGCACCCATCCCGGCTATGACGAGTACCGCTATTCCGTGGACGAGATCGGCCATAACCCCTATGAGCTGGCGTCCTATCTCTCGGCAAAGTACCATGTGTATTTCCGTGAACAGGTGCAGGACGAGCTGCGGGAGATTTTCGAGGCACAGTATGAACTGACCTTGACGGAGGAAGTTGAGATACGCTACCGCACCGAAACCAGCACTGACCCGGAGACCGGGGAAACCACCACCGAGGAAGTCCCCTATGAGTATTACATTCTCAATGTGACCCTCACAAACAAGACGCTGCCCGCCGTGATCCTGCCGAGGCTTAACGAACAGCAGCGGGAAATCTACACCGTTATGCAGCAGCTCAAAGGCAATAAACCCTATCTGTGGGAAGGGATTTACAACGGCGGCGAAGATACCGGCCCCAGCTATGAGATACCCGGCGAGGCGCTGGATGACCCGGCTTTTGCGGCGCTCATGAAAGAAGCCACAAAGTACATCGGCTGGCCCTATGTGTGGGGCGGCTCCAGCCCGTCCACCTCCTTTGACTGTTCGGGCTTTGTCTGCTGGGTGTACACGGCCAGCGGCGTCCACAACCTGCCCCGTACCACGGCGCAGGGCATTTATAACCAGTGCGCTATCATTTCCCCCTCCGAGGCAAAGCCCGGCGACATTATCTTTTTCACGGGAACCTATGACAGCCCCGGCCCTGTGTCCCATGTGGGGATTTATGTGGGCGACGGGATGATGCTTCATTGTGGTTCGCCCATCCAATACGCAAACATCAATTCAAGCTACTGGCAGACACATTTCTATGCCTTCGGGCGTTTATGAGCCAGAGGAAAGGAGTCCTTGCATGAACAAGATCGACAAGCTCGATAAGGAACTGGAAAAAGCCCGGGAGAAGGCTGCCGAGTGGCAGGCCAAAATCCGGGAGCTGGAAAAGCAGAAACAGGAGGAAGAAAACAGCCAGATCGTGCAGGCGGTGCGCTCCCTCAAACTGACGCCCGCCCAGCTTATAGCCTTTTTGAATGACCCCAAAAACAGCCTTACCGCTTCGGGCCATACTGACCCGAAGCCGGAGGCACCCGAAAAGGAGGACACGGCCCATGAAGAAAACTAAATTTCGCAGGCTGGCGGTGATGACTGCCAGCCTTTTGTGTTGCCTGATCTTTACGGTCCCGGCTTACGCCCAGAGCAATGAGCCGCAGCCCGAGGCCACTCCCGCTCCGGTGGAAACCGAAGCGGAGCCGGAAACCCAGAACCCCTTTACCCCGGACGGGACGGGAACCGTGGTGGACAACGCCACCGACGAGGACGGTAAAGAGTTTTACACCATTACCACAGCAGACGAGAGCGTGTTTTATCTGGTGATCGACAAACAGAAAACCAGCGAGAACGTCTATTTCCTCAATACCGTTACCACAGACGACCTTCTTCCTCTTGCCGAACAGGGTAAGGAACCGCCCAAAGAAGTGCCCCCGGAGCCAGAGCCAAAGCCCACCGAACCTGTGGAGGAAGTACCGGAACCCGAGCCGGAGAAAAAGGACAGCCCCCTTCTCTCTCTGCTCCTGATCGGTGCGGTGGTGCTGGCCGGCGGTGGAATTGGTTACTATTTCAAGATTTACAAGCCGAAGCATGAAGCCCCGGATTTGGAAGATGATTACTGCGAATATGAGGACGGGGAGCTGGAGGAGATCGCAGAGGAACCCGAGGACGAAGATACCCCGCCGTGGGAGGAAGATACGGAGGAATGAGAATGAATTTTACAAGTAGCCCTTTTGAACGAATGATGAAGGAAGTACCGCACCCCGGCTGGGACAATGACGATCCTTGTAAGGGATGCCGTTACTACAAGGAGTGCAAAGGAAAGAAAAAACAGTGCCGGAAGAAGTTCCGAGCGCTGATCGTGGAGCCCCGCCCTTCGGGCCATCGTGGCCCGAAGTCTTAAATGGACGCCCGGGAGCTGACCCGTGATGAGAAGAAAAAAATCCGTTCTCTGGTCACGGGGATGTGCGCCAACTATGACCGGGAAAGCGGCCTGTGCCTTCCTCTGGACTGTGCCTGCTATATGCTGCACAAGTGCTGGACAGGGGCGTACTGCCGTTATTTCCGTGAGGCTGTCCTGCCCCTTGACCCGGAGCTTCAAGCGGCGCTGACAACGGAAGGCATCTCTCCGGAGCTGCGGGCCTGTGCGGTCTGCGGAAAGGCATTTCTGCCCGAGGGGCGTCAAGCCTACTGTTCCGACGCCTGCAAAGCCGAAGGGAACCGCCGGAAAAGCCGGGAACGCATGAGGAAAATGCGGGAGAAAAGGCCGGGCGGCTGTTACGATTTGCCGCCTCCAAAGGCTTGACATTCCGGGCTTTTTTGAGGGTATTTCCGGGGTGGGAATATCTTATTACATTCCTCCCCGGTCTGCCCTCTTATTTCGTAACATCCAGCACTTCGGGTCATGTTGGCCCGAGGCACAGAAAGGAGGTATCTCTTGGAGACCGTACAAGGATATGTGATTTTGAAAGCTGCCACCTTTGAAACCGGACACGGCTTTGCGCTGGGGCATAATCCGGGAGCGCCGAGCCCCTTTGTGACCTGGCAGTTTACCGAGGGGGAAAACGGCCATCGGGATTACTACTGGGGCCGCTATGGAAACAGCCAGACATGGGCGCAGCGGGACTTTGACCGCCGGGTGGACGACTATCAGCAGCTTTACCATGCGGCGGTCAAGCATACCGAGCTGGGACCGGAGGGCGTTTACCGCTATTATTCCACCCAGCGGCCCGTGGACATAGGAACTTACCCGAAGCCGCTGGATAACCAGCCTCTTTCCATTGTCAACTACGACGATGACAGGCGGCGTCCTGTGGCAGACGGCAGGCTGATGGCATGGGGCGAACTGACCTACGCAAAGCCGCTGACCGAAAAGCAGATGGAGGATTATGAACTGAAACCAGCACCGGGCAATTCTGACCGGGTGCGCCCATCCATTACCGCCCGGCTCAAAGACGGAACCAGAGGGCAGGAACCCCCGAAGGAGCCCGGCCAGAAGCGGAGCCATAAAAACCATGAGGAACGATAAAGGAGGATCGCCATGCACGAAAAAGACAACTATCTGAAAACCGCCGAGCTCTCCACGGAGCAGAACTGCAACATGATCGACGGCGTACCCAACAACACGCCTATCCCACCCACGCCCCCGGAGCTGGACGCAAAACCGCTTGATAAGGTAAAGGAGCCCAAAGAGCGCCGGAAAGGCCGGGAGCTGGAACGCTGATGGAGAACCGAAAGCGGAATGTCCATCTGCACGTCATGGTAACACCGGACGAGCTGGCAGCCATCCATGAACGGATGGCCGAGGCGGGCATTTCCAACGCCGGGGCTTATGTACGGAAAATGGCTCTGAACGGGTATATCCTGCACGTTGACCTTGCGCCCGTAAAAGAGCTGATCTCTCTGCAACGGCGCTGTTCCAACAATCTCAATCAGGTCGCCGTACACGCACACACCTATGGCGTGTACCCGGAGGAAATCAACGGATTGAAGCGGGACTATGAAAAGCTGTGGGGCGAGGTGTCAAAAGTGCTGCGGGAGCTTTCCGAGCTGGTGGCAAAGTAAGACGAGGGCGGCAGGCTTCCATTGCGGGGCTTGCCGCCCTGCTCTTTTTTTACCACTTCGGACCAGCATGACCCGAAGCCCGTCATGAAAAATTCAGATTTTCAAGATTGTAGAACCAGCTCTATAATGATATAATAATTCAAGAAGGGAGGCTGATACCATGCTGAAAATGGTTATTCGCATGAATGATGATAAAATCACAGCCGAAAATAAGTACCGGCTGGATGGCATTTACAACACAATCAATCATACATTCCAAACCGTGGGCCTTCCCCGTATGGAGGATGGTTCCGGCGCTTTGGTATTCCGTGACTGCGGCAGAGCGAGGGATTTTAGTCTGTTCGGCCGGATCGTCAATACCTTGAAGCGGCAAACATGGTTCATGGATAATGTTTCTGTGTGGCGTCTTTGTGACAGTGACGATTCTGACAGTCCAGATGATTTCAATGAAGAAGATCTGTTGACCCACTATCAGGAAAAAACAGCAATGAGGGCTTGAGTTTTGGAGAGAAAATATTTCAAAGCCTTAAATTTTGATCTGGACACCCATCAATTAAAAGAGCATTACCCCGGAGCCAATTACCGGCAGGCGTATGACGACTTGCGCCGGTTCTTCAAACGGCATCGTTTTTCTCACCGTCAAGGCTCCGGCTACATATCGGATGATAAACTGGCAACTGCTGATATATACGATTTGATGGATGAATTGAGCAGACAGTTTCCGTGGATTGGAATATGCGTGAATAAAATTGATGTGACCAACGTGGGACGGCAGCACGATTTGACAGAGCTCTTGAAACCAGCAGAGGATATTGTTATCGACACTTCGCTGCTGACAGTTCCCGATTGCCCGCAGCAGGAAACAGAATAACAGAAATTCGGCAGGACATGAATGTGTCCTGCTTTTTCTGTTTTCGGGCCATACTGGCCCGAAGTTTGGGGACAGGATTCACTAATCTTTCGCAACATTTATGTCCCCGGGCAGGCATGATAAAATAGAGGTAGGAAGGATAGATAAAGGAGGTTTTGAAGATGAAGATACTGCTGAAAATATTGGTCGCTCCCTTTGCTTTGGCGCTGACACTTCTGGCGGCTCTGCTGGTGTTCCTGTTTGATATTTGTGCCGTCCTGCTGACGATTACCTCTGTGATCCTGGCGGTGCTGGGTGTCGCTCTCTTTTTCACGCCGACGCCCATAGGCGGGATTGTATTTCTGTTTCTTGCCTTCCTTCTTTCGCCGTATGGACTGCAAGCGGCGGCGGGCTCCCTTCTTTGGGCGCTGGATGGAGGCAAATCCGCTCTGTACCGGTTTCTGGCAAGTTAAACAACCTCGGGCCATGTTGGCCCGAAGTCGGGGCGGTCTGAATAGGCCGCCCCTTTCTCATGGAAAGGAGGGATGATTTCTGGCTACCACAACTTTGTTGCAGCGCCATGCGGGCGAAGGCGAAACGATTGCCGAGGCAATCCGGGATTGTCTGGACTATGGCAAGGACCCGGAGAAAACAGAAAGCGGAAAGTATATCTCCGCTTATGAATGTGATCCGGCCACCGTGGCAGACGAGTTCCTTTTGGCAAAGGCCAGCTATGCCGCTATGACGGGCCGAGAACAGAAAAAAGAAAATGATGTGCTGTGCTATCAGATACGACAATCCTTCTATCCGGGTGAGATCACCCCGAAGGAGGCGAACCGTATCGGCTATGAGCTGGCTATGCGCTGGACAAAGGGGCGGCACGCATTTATCGTTACCACGCATACTGACAAGCAGCACATCCATTGTCACATTTATTACAACTCCACCATCCTTGACTGTACCCGGAAATTCCGAAACTTTTGGGGTTCCAGCTTTGCCCTCCGTCGGCTCTCTGACAGGCTGTGTCTTGAAAACGGGCTGTCCATTGTGGAGAACCCGAAGCCCCGGAGCAAGGGCAAGTATCGGAACTATGAGGAGTGGCAGAAAGACCGGAAAGGGCCGCTTTCCTATCAGGACCGACTGCGCCTTGCCATTGATACCGCACTGGCCGAGCGCCCCGCCGATCTGGATGAATTTCTTGCCCTGATGAAACGGGCCGGATATGAAGTCAAGAAGGTTCGGGGCGGCGGTATCAGTTTCCGGCTGACCGGGCAAGGGCAGGAACGCTTCACCCGTCTGCGTGCCTCCACGCTGGGGGACGGCTACGACTTGCAAGATGTTTTGGCCGCCATTGAGGGCAAAGAAAAACGCCCCGGGCACTCGGAGCGGAAAATCAGTCTGGCGGTGGATATTCAAGCGAAGCTGGCTGCCGGTAAGGGGCCGGGATATGAACGCTGGGCGAAGGTATTTAACATTAAGCAGATGGCCGCCGCTCTTGCCTATATACAAGACAATGGACTGACCGATTATGGGCAGTTGGCGCAGAAAGCCACCGAGGCGGCAGACCGTTTCCATGCCATTTCCGAGCAGATCAAGCAGACGGAACAGGCCATGAAAACCAATGCCGGGCTAAAGTCAGCAACGGTTCAGTATGCCAAAACACGCCCGGTCTTTGAGCAGTATAAGGCGACGAAGTACAGCCGGAAATTCCTTGCGGAGCATGAGGCCGATCTTGAACTGTACCGGGTTGCACAAGCGGAAATGCGCTCTCTGCTGGGAGGGGCGAAGCTCCCTAAAATGGATGTGCTGAAGGAGGAAGGCCGCAAGCTCACAGCAAAGAAAAAACAGCTCTATGGAGAATACCAGAAGGCACGACGGGATATGCAGGAGATCGTCACGATCAAGGCGAACATTGACACTCTGATGGGCTACACCGAACCGGGAAGAAAGCAGGAAAAGGAGCGTTAAGGTTATGAAAACAAGGAGCAAAGCGACGCTGACACTTCGGGCCATGTTGGCCCGAAGATACGGGTTTGGGGCGAGCCCCAACAAGCCGCCTTTGTGCCACTTGTGGCCACAGAGGCATTGCTTGCCACTTAGCGGCAGCCCCTAAAATGGCGCAAAAAACAGAGGCCCTTATTCTGGAACCTCCGTTTCTCTGGCTTTCTTAATGCCTTCGGCTGTGGCTTCTATCACGACAAGCTCTTTTTCATTCATGGAGTTTAGAAGTACATCAATGTGCTTTCTGCAAGAGCTTGACCTTGCCCCTCCGTCCGCATGAATAAACTGGTCAACTGAAACGTCAAACATGGTAATGAGTTTAACAAAAAGGTCGAAGCTGGGATACTGACCTTTGTTCTCAATATTCATAATGGTACGGGAGTCACGGTCTACTAATTCCGCAACATAGGCTTGTGTCCAGCCCTTTTCTTCTCTGGCTCTTTTGAGAGCCGCCCCGAGGCCGTGAAAGTCAAACCTTCTTTCATCTTGGTTCATTCTCATATCACCCTATATCATTCTACATTTCGTGTTAGATTATGAGAATGTAATGAAATTTTACATTAAGTAGTATTTTATTTCGCATCCGTGTAGGCTCTAACTTGTATTATTCGAGGTAGAGAACTATAATATATCCTGTGGAGGTGCGAAATGGACTATATGACATTGAAAGAGGCCGCCGAAAAGTGGGGCGTGACACCTCGTAGGGTAAATTATTATTGCGCTGGAGGGCGTATCCCCGGCGCTGTAAAAATGGCCGGTGTTTGGCTGATCCCTAAAACTGCGGAGAAGCCGATTGATGGGCGGACAAGACAAGGGAAGGAGTTGCGCCATGAATAAAATTTTGATTATAGATGATGACAGAGAACTGTGCGCTTTGATTAAACGCAGCGTACAATCAGAACATATAGAAGCCGATTTTTGTAATACCGGAAAAGAAGGATTGCAGAAATTAAAAGAGCAGAAATATCAGCTTGTGGTGCTGGATGTGATGATGCCCGGTATGGATGGCTTTGAAACGCTGGAAGAAATCCGCAAAGAAAACAGCCTGCCGATTTTGATGTTCACATCCAAAAATGACAGTGCTTCTAAAGTGCGGGGGTTACGGGCCGGTGCGGACGATTATCTGACAAAGCCGTTTGATATGGACGAACTGATTGCCCGTATTGCGTCCCTCATTCGCCGCTACACCCGCTTTAATCAGCAAGCCGGAGCCATGCAAAAACTGGATTTTGACGGATTGCAAATTGACCTTGAAAATCGTTCTGTCACTACGGAAAACGGCACTTTTGAACTTCCGCCAAAGGAATTTGATCTGCTCCTGTACTGTGCAAAGCATCAAGGAAAAATTTTGACAAAACAGCAGATTTATGAGGAAGTATGGGGCGAAGAATATTTCTATGATGACAGTAACATTATGGCGATTATCAGTCGGCTTCGTAAAAAATTAGAAGTCAATCCTTCCAGTCCAAAGTATATCCAAACGGTCAAAGGGATTGGCTACCGCTTTAATAAGGAGGTGTAGCCGGCATGGAAATCATCGTTTTCTTGTCCATTGTGATTGCTGTTGTGGCTGTGTTGACTTCCATCGTTCTCGTTCGGCGCGTAAAAAAGCAAATAGCAGAAATGACCGACGCTCTGGTTGATGTGAAAAATGGAAATGGCAATCGGCGTATTTTGTCTGCAACAAATGAACTGACCGCACCTCTTGCCTATGAAATCAATGAGATCGTTGTGGCCTATGAAAGCAGACTTTCGATTGTCCGGCAGACAGAAGAAACCAACCGCCAGCTTATGACGAGCCTTTCTCACGATGTTCGGACGCCCCTTACCACTCTGATTGGGTATCTTGATGCTGCACACAAAGGACTGGTCACAGGAAAAGACCGGGATGATTATATTGAAACCGCCCGCCGGAAAGCCCATGATTTGAAAGAATATATTGATGTACTCTTTGACTGGTTCAAGTTAAATTCCGACGAGTTCGCTTTGGAAATCCAGCCTGTTGAGGCCGCAGAGCTGACAAGAAATATCCTGATTGACTGGATACCGATTTTTGAGGATAAACAGGTTGATTATGATATTGATATTCCTGAACAGCCTGTCTGGGTAAGACTGGATATGGACAGCTATATGAGGATCATCAATAATCTCATTCAAAATGTAATCGCTCACAGCCATGCGGACAAAATCAAAATTGTCCTGTCAAAGAAGGAAAATAACATGGAGCTGCTGCTGGCGGATAATGGAGTGGGAATTGAGAAAGAAGATTTGAAACACATTTTTGAACGGCTTTATAAGTGTGATAAAGGCCGGTCTGAAAAAGGCAGCGGTCTTGGTCTTTCTATTGTCCATCAGCTTGTAGAAAAGATGGGTGGAAGCATAACAGTTGAAAGTTTTCCGGGAAAAGGAACTGCATTTATGTTGCTTTTTCCTTTGGAGATTTAAGCGCGTTCCCGTCTTTATGGCGGGAGCCTTTGTCATTTTGCCGGATTTCAAATTGCAAGGTTAATGCAAGGTTGTGGCAAGGTTAATGCAAGGTTGGCGTGATAGAATACCTTACAGAACAGGAGGTTTTGAATATGGATACAAATTACATCATTGAAACAAAAAATCTGACGAAGCAATACGGCTCACAAAAGAGTGTGGCTGACTTAAATATCCATGTGAAGCGTGGGAGAATTTATGGTCTGCTGGGCAGAAACGGAGCCGGAAAAACCACTACCATGAAAATGCTGTTGGGCTTAACGAAGCCGACTTCCGGAGAGGTAAAAATCTGGGGAAAATCTTTGCAGGGGAATGAAAAGAAGCTGCTGCCCCGTATCGGCAGCCTGATTGAGTCCCCCGGCTTTTATCCTAATCTGACCGGCACAGAGAACCTGCGTATCTTTGCCACCCTGCGGGGGGTACCAAACAATCATGCCATCAAAGATGCTCTGGATCTGGTAGGACTGCCCTACAAAGATAAAAAGCTCTTTTCTCAGTATTCTCTTGGTATGAAGCAGCGGCTTGCCATCGCCCTTGCCGTGATGCACGATCCAGAACTTTTGATTTTGGATGAGCCAATCAACGGACTTGATCCCATCGGTATTGCAGAAGTACGCTCCTTTATCCGGGAGCTTTGCGACGCAAGAGGAAAAACGATTCTGATTTCCAGTCACATTCTTTCGGAGATTTCCCTGCTGGCTGACGATATTGGGATTATCGACCACGGCGCATTGCTGGAAGAAGAAAGCCTTGCTGAGCTGGAGCAAAAAAGCAGTAAGCATATCCGGTTTACGCTCTCTGATACTGCACAGGCGGCAAGAATTTTGGAACGCAATTTCCATGAAAACCATTTCTCCATACAGGACGACCACAATTTGCGCCTGCACAACCTTGATCTACCTGTGGGGAAAATTGTAACTGCCTTTGTAGAAAACGGATTGGAGGTATCAGAGGCGCATACCTGTGAAGAAAGTCTTGAGGATTATTTCAAGAGAGTAACAGGGGGTGAGGGAATTGCTTAAACTGGTTCAATGTGAGTTCGCGAAATTGAAGAGAAAAAAAATCATCCCGCTTGTGTTTTTGTCCGCTTTTTTATTTCCTATTCCCATTACCTTTCTGATGGCAACACCGAGAATGTTGGAGAAGTACCCAAATAAATCAGTCCTTTTTGATGGATTGTTCAATATGGTTATGGGATATGGCGTTATTTTTCTCTTGCCGTGTATCATCGGTGTCATTGCAGCAATGCTGTTTTTTATGGAACGGGACAATGACACTTTCAAAAATTTACGCACAATCCCGGTAACAAGTACACAGATGATTATGGCAAAGATCATTGTGCTATTTATTTTTGGAGTTATCTTTTGCCTTGCTTCCATGCTTGCTACCATTGTTTGCGGCAGTTTCTCAATGGAAGTGCATGGTCTTACCTATAAACTACTTGTTGCAGTTGAACTTGGAATATTCATTACAGCGGGAACTTTGCCGATTATCGTACTTGTGGTCTTTTTCAGCAAAACATACATCTTCTCCATTCTGCTATGTGTGTTTTACAGTGTAGTGAGCCTTACCGTCGAAACATTGTTCGGAACATTGCCTAAATGGTTATGTTGGCTCATGCCTATCCCGCTTACAACGCTCTGGGGTGCGGGAGATATGGTGAAACATGGGTTTCCATTGAATGTAAATGCCTTGGAAGCAATTATTCCCTCAACCTTTCAGACGGTTATCATTCTTGGGATAATGGCTGTTGCATCAATCTCATTGATCGACTTCTTATACAAGAAAAGGGGGGAATAAAATGTATCGGATCATTAAAACAGAATTATGGAAGTTAAAGCGGTATCATATCATTTGGGCTGGTATTCTGCTAATGCTTCTTTCCGTTGGAATTACTCTTTTTGCTTCTACTGCATTAGATGGTACAGTTTGGACTTTCCCTCATTTGGTCGAACGCGTCATTCAAAATAATACGACAACCATTTTTCCTATGTGCATTACTCTGATTGCAGGATATATCATTGCTCGTGAAAAATCAGATGATACCTTAAAAAGCATTATGACAATACCTGTTTCCTACCCTGCGTTGATTGGCGGAAAACTGATTGTTTGCGGTTTCCTGTCCGTATTTTTGGGTATGGCAAGTACATTTTTTACTGTCGCTGCGGAATTACTTGTTGGCTTTCCGGGATTTTCGGTAACAGCCGTAATACAGGCTTTGATACAGATCACCCTTAATACCTTATTTTTGTATATAGCCGTAACTCCGATTATAGCCTTTACCGCCCGTATTCCTAACGGGCACATGATAGGTGTTATTCTTGCATTTGTCTATGGCTACGGGGGAATGTTCGCAGCCGGAAATATGTCCCTTGCAAATCTCTATCCGATTACAGCGAGTATGGGACTGATCCAGTACCGAAGCCATGATGCGGCTGTTCATTGGAATATAGGCTTATGCAGCCTAAGTATGATAGTCGTCTTATTGATTTCTGTGGCTATTGTAGTTACAACAAAAAATGTTTCATCCGCAAAAGTTGTTAAAAAGCCGAAAAAAACCGCCCTCAAAAAAGGCTGGTAAACAGGAGGACTTACACATGAAGAAAAAAATATTGATTGGGATTGGTGCCGGTGCTTTCGTGGCAATCTGTTTTGGTATTTTCCTGCTTTCAGGTGCAGGCAGCACCTATTACTATTCACAGATCGACAACACCAAGATCGAGCAGACGGGATCTGCCGGAGGTGTAATTAACTTTGGGGGAAGCATGGACTACTCCTACACGCTGCGTTGTTATGACGAGGACGGAAACGAAAAGGACATTACCTTTGGAACATCGAGGGAATTGAAAGAGGACGCCTTTATTCGTCTGACGGTAATGCCCATTCGTGGAGTGCTGGAATGGGTTGAAGTTCAGTATGACGAGCTTCCCACAGCCGTACAAAAAGAATATACAGCACCGCAATAAAGAGAATAGATAATTGATTATCACCTAAAATATAGCTGCCGCACGACGGCAAAAGAAAAAAAGCCGTCGTACAGCAGACACATTTTCACGCGCCTATGAAACGGCGGCTTTGATTTTCAGAGCCGCCGTTCCTTTTCGTCTATCCTAAATCAACGACGACCTAACACCGTGTAAATCCACGGCGGCATATAGGAGGATTGCCGCCGTGTCTATTTTTGCCTTTTTTCACAATACCCATAATCTGCACCAACTAAAAAAAGCGTAGCTCCCCCTCCGGGGCAGTCTGGTTATGGATATGAAATTAGACGGTACATAAATGAATATATAACTTCATGCGTCTGTGTGGCTTTGTGTCGCCCAGGCGCTTTTTTGTACTTCGAGACAAATTGTCCCGAGGTGCGGGGCGGCTCCCCCGGGTGTCGCTCCCCACCAGCCCCGTTTCGGTCGCTCGTTCACCCAAACACCGAAACGGAGGTTTATTATGACTACAATCAATCTGAAAGATTTTTATTATTGGCACACACAGGATCAGTTTATCGAGGTTTCTGACGAGGTAGCCGAAGTATTTGTGTCCGTTCTGTAACTTTTCCGCCTACTGCAAAAAACATTCCTTAGGGTATATGTTGCGCCTTTTGTTGCGCCTAAATCCGGTTGACCTCATCCCTACATAATCGAAATATCAAGGGCCAGGGGAACACTCCCCCGGCCCTTGCGCTATTATTCAGAAAACACGGCGGACAGGTCTATCACACATTCTTCCAGGACTTCCACCTTCACTTTATCACTGGCAGTTCCAAAGTCCTTTGCGGTATAGTATCCCTTCTCCAGTGTAAAGGTCTGTACTGATTTACTGTCTGGGTCTACAATCCAGTATTCCTGAACTCCCGCCCTCTGGTATAGATTGAACTTTGTTAACCGGTCATGCCGCTGCGTGGAGCGGGATAAAATTTCAATAATCAAGTCTGGAGCCCCCTTGCAGCCGCTATCATCTAGCTTGCCAGGGTCGCACACAACGGATATATCCGGCTCAACCATCGTGTCCACGTCCTCGGGATAGTCGCCGTCCTCCTCAAACAGGCGGACACCGAACGGGGCCGGGTAGACCTTGCACTTTTTCCCTTTCAAATAATCGTACAACTGCCCAAACAGGGCTGTAAGAATTTCCTGGTGAATCCTGGATGGCGGAGCCATCATAAACGCTTCCCCGTTGATAATCTCAATACGGTCCTTTTCGTCCCAGGTCAGGACATCAGCGAAGGTATACCGTTTGTCCTCTGCTGGCATTGCCATAAAATCTACTCCTTCCCTTCTATGCCCTCTCTGCGGCCCTCTGCGGAATCTCTTGGCGGTTTTATGCGTGTCAGGGTATAGGGATACCACCTGCCCTCTCTGCGGGCACTGCAGGCCCTTTAAGGCCGTCCCGCTCCATTAGGCCGCCTGTAGATAGTCGATGATAGCGACCTCGCTCATAATGCTCCGCTTCACGGCCTCCACGATTTTTTCCAGCTGCTGGGCAACCTCATTACTGTATGAAGTCTCTCCGCATTGCTGGCATACCTGGCCGGGGACGTTCTTCACAATCACCACACACTTGCCTAGGTCAACAATGAATTTTGTCATTTGTTCCACGGTCTTGCCTTTGCAGAAAAAGCAACTCATAACTTCACCTTCCTTGTTTTCAAATCAGCTTCCCACTCTTCCGGGTCCGGGTGGTATGCAGTTATCATCCAGACTTCACTATCACCTAGGCCACAGACCACATGGAGAGCTGCTCCGGTGTCGGTATTTCCCAGTAACAGACAACTGGGGTATGGGTAATCATCTGGATATTGCTCTATTATCTCCCCACTGTTGATAGCCTGTATTACATCATCCTGAGAAATCCCCCTCTTCAAGAGCCGTTCCAGAACATGAAGCGTCCAGCGAATAGCTCCACTCTTACATAGCTTCTGTAAATCGGTAATATCCATACACTATCCCTCATCTGAGGCCGCAGAATGCCCGCCGTCCCGCTCCATAACTTCATCTATAGCCCGGTTGATAAAGGCGTTCACGCTCTCCCCCTGGGCCGCTGCGTGGGCCTGGATGGTCTCCTTTTTGCCCTTTGGGACAGTTAGGTTTATTCGGTCATAGTTTGCTGCCATATATTTGTTGACAGCTCTCTGTTGCGCTTTTGAAACTGGCATATATTCCACCTCCTGGGGCCCCTCGATTTGTTGGAATCTTTTCCATTATGGTATTATTATATCACAATTGTCTATCTGCATATATAGGCAATATCACCAAAACTATTTACGCAGATATATGTACTATGTCAATAGACATATCTGCACAGATAGTGTATAATACATAATGTCAGAAGAGAACAGCATCGGTTAACTGGAGAAGGCCCGGAAGGGTACCAGGACCACCACCCGCCGCTTCTGCGTAGCATGAGAAGGGCCCCATATCCAACCAGCCGACCAAAGCGCTTGGATATAGAGCCCACACACCCCGGAGGGGGACAGGGGTATTATACCCCGTTTCCCTCCAAAAAATCAAGGAGGAAATTTTTATGGACAAAAGACCCACCAACCAGGAATGGACGGCCACATTGCAACCGCTCCTTGGCCGCTTCCATGAGCGGTCAGCCCGCCGCAAGCTCTGCCAGCTGCACCGGCTGGGTCCGGTACGTGAGAGCAAGGTACAGTGCCCCTGTCCGTCTGGCGAGACCATCTTCGCCACCATCAACGCTCAGGAGCTCAAAATCTGGGCAGTCTCCCCGGACGGCAGCAGCTTCTTTATGGCCTACGACGCTACCGGCAAACAGACCCAGGGCGACATACAGCCCCCCGCCGCCCCAGGCGGGCCCCTGTACTGATGGTAGGGGGTACTATGTGGCGTATGAACATCGGAAGCCGGGATGCTGAGGTTCTGGATATTATGAGCGTCAGAGGTTACGGAACCGTACCCCTTATGAATATCCGCATGATGGATGAACGGCGAGAGCGGGAACTTGCAGCCCAAAGTGCCGCAAGGTGGAAGGAGGTTGGCCTATGACCGCAAAGCAAGCTGAGGTATGGGCCCTCTATGCCAGGGGCCACAGGGTTACAGATATCGCCCACGCCACCGGGCGCAGTAAGGGTGCGGTGTCCACAACGATAAAGAATCTAAAGGCCGCTATGGCAAATCCCAGGGAAAAGAATCGGCTTTCCATTTCATGTCCCTATTCAAGCAGCTGTTTTACCTGTCCCCTGCATGATTGTGCGATAGATAACCCAAATGTTAATCTTTTACCCTGATAGGGAAAAGGAGCCGGGCGGCTGGTATGGCTGTTCCGGCTTTTTTTGTACCCTGTTTCCTGTGCAGTGGGACAGACCCCTGCCCCACACACGGGCCGCATGTGGGGCACGGGAGAGCTTCCCCGCTTGGGGGGATGCCTAGCCTACCTGGGGAGCGGGACCAGCTCCATGACCGCCATGGGCACACCCTGGACACAAAGCCCGCCTTGGGGAAAAAATCTCCCACGCATGGGGACGTGCGGTCTTCAAAGCAAAATCCTAAAACTTTTTCGACCGGGGGGGAGGGGCCGCACGGCTAGGCCGTGCCGTGCGCACATGTGCCCGCATGCGCACGCACGCCCCTGCGCCCAAACGTCCCAGCAGTTTCGCCTTTTAGTTCCCCACTTTTTCGCTATGTTTTCAGGTCATTTTACGGCCTGATTTTTGGCATGGCAAAGCCGCCGTCAATGCCTAGGGGCGCACGGCAGCGCACGTACACGAAACTCTTCCGTTTGTCTTGGTTCCACCCGATACGGGATAAAACGGAATTTTGCATTTCTCGGGACCGGGGATACGGCACTTCCGTGGCTCCAGTATACAACCGGGAGTGTAGCAGCCGCAAGGTCTTGGGGCAATTTCTACATCACCCAGGGTGAGAACTTAATACCTCCACCAAGTCCCAACTCTGCCTATGGGCAGAGTGTTCCAACCGCTTTTTCAAATGGTTACAATGTTCCTTGGTCTATCAGCTCCCGGCCATCCGATTGTAGGTCGTCTTCCTTCTGGTCTCCGTTCTGGTTGGCTCCATGTCGGAAATAAGAGATGTACTCGTAGCTTCCGTAAATTGTTTCCCAGCTGTCTCGCTCACATTTCTCACAGTTCATGGGCAGTTCCAGTCTGGCACTCTGGTTGTGTTCCCGATACGTGACAGCAACAGTCTTTTTCAGATTCGTTGATGCACACCATGCTCGGGCGCTGTTTGGTCTATCTGTCCAACCGCCGATTAGATACCCAGCCATAGCGTCTGGGGTTGAATATACGGTATCTTTTATCTGCTTAATATGCACATACCCCCATGTCCAAAGGCTTTTGATTGTCTCCCAATCCTCCGGGCCCACTGCGTTAATAAGCCCGTGGATATGCCAGCGCACTTTGTCAGTATGGTGGGGGGCGTAGATGTACCGGGTTTCTTTGCCTTGCTTCTTTCTTACCATACGGAGACTATCATAAAATTTCCGCACCTTCTCCTGTAGCTCCGTATAGGTGGCCGGTAAATTTTCCGGGGAGAACGTCGGAGTAATAAACAGGTCATCATGGCTAAAATTGCCGCCAATCAGCATAGCCAGCTTGATTTTCGAATTATTCTGATTCACTCGCTTTTGGGCTTTGCTGGTGGCCTTAGAGCGTTCGGCTCTAGCCCTTGCGTTGTCCTTGGGCTCCGGGCAGCTGTATAAACATTCCCGCACATAGTCGCCACATTCCAGGCGTTTGTATCTTCTGGCCGTAATTCTCCCCCCTAATCAAAAAGCCGCTAACCGTCCGGTATACCCCGGACTGGTCAGCGGCTCTCAGGCTCATGCTGTTAAATGTTCAATTCTCCAACTGTCTTCCGACACTTCCGACAAAAAATCGGGAAATGTTCTGCTTTGGTGTTCTTCTGTATCTGATAGAGCGAGAGCTTACAGAAGGGACAACACACCCACAATTCTCCCCGGCGATTTTTAATCACTTGTACACCTCTGTTTCCAGGTCCAGACCATCCCCGCCGTAACCGTATAGGTGTTCGCCATCTGGGCCGTAGACCTCAAAGGAGCAAAACCCATCTTCTTCCCGTTCCCCCCAGGTAAGACCCCCAGGGGATGCCCGCAATACAAAATCATTCCCGCTATCCAAAACCCCAAGATAGCACGCATCCGCCCCAACGTCCGTGTGCAGCTGGATAATTTCACGCCGGGCGGTTTCGTTCTCAATTTTCTCAACCTTACAAAGCGTCTCCCGCTCCAGCCTGCGCCGGGTGGCCCGGTTTAGTGTCCCCTTCATACTCCCACCTCCTTTTCCCGCT
>OFHA01001084.1_pt1 | contig 20479 bp, 19 predicted proteins | sample 1521891 | NCBI WGS metagenome assembly OFHA01 (sample SAMEA3504089, study PRJEB24116) | mouse gut metagenome | biome: mouse gut; feature: mouse-associated habitat; material: faeces | place: Denmark | collected 2011
GAGCTGCTGCCAGAGGGGGAGCCGCTGCCAGCAGAGCCGGAGCCGGGCGCGTTGTTTGTGTTCGGGGTCCCTCCGCCGCAAGCGGTAAGGGACAGAGCCATAGTCAGCGCAAGCGCCATAGCGAGAAACCTTTTCATGATGATCCTCCTTAAAATTATGGCATTTGTTTTAGTACATAGTATAGAAAATAGGTTGTTGAAAAATGATTGTCCTACCTCTGGGATACAAATGATTCTACTGCCAGATTGCCCAGTATTTGCCAGCCGTCTCAACAAAGCAGTTCAAGGCCCGAGGATTTCACGTCGTGAGGATAATCTTCAAAAGCTTGGGCTCTTTGTTGTAGAAGCGGTCAAACGCGGACTTTCCTTGCTCCAGCGGCATCTGTTCGGCCAAAAAGGGCTCAAGGTCAATTCGCTTCGACGCGATCATGGACAGACAGGTGTCATATTCTCCGTTGCTGGCACAGCTGCCTTGCAGACGTATTTGGCGTGTGATGCAGTATTGAAGGGGAAATTTAATCTCCTGCCCAATGTTGCCGATGGCCACCACGCAGCCGCCCTTCCGCAGACTGTAGATCGCATTCTGGACGGTGGGCTCCAGGCCTACTGCGTCAAAAGCCAGATCAACACCTCTGCCGCCGGTGAGCGCATGTACCTGCTCTGGGACGTTGCCGCCGTTAATCAGGTCGGTTGCCCCCATTTTTTCTGCCGCAGCCAAACGTGCTCCGTCCAGATCACTTACAATAATGCGGCTGGCTCCACTGGCCTTAACCGCCTGCAGCGTCATCAGTCCGATGGTTCCACAGCCGTTAATCAGCACCAAGTCCCCCATCTGCATGGGAGAGATAGCCACTGCATGTACACCGATACTCAGCGGCTCCACAAGAGCAGCCTCCTCGTAAGAGACGTTTTCAGGCAGAGCGTAAAGTGTTCGCGCCTCAACGGCCACATATTCTGCCATAGCGCCGTGCCGGCGGTACTCTCCGCAGGATACTCCCAGTACTTTTCGATTGTCACAGAGATTGATCTGCCCCTTACGGCAGAAACGACATTCGCCGCAGTATTCCGTGGAATCAAAGGTTACGCGCTGTCCCACGCTCCAGCCGGATACATTTTTCCCAACTTCTGCAATGTCGCCGCTGGCCTCGTGGCCCATGATGATGGGCGGAATCCGGCGTCCGCTCTTTCCGTTGCTGCCGCCAATATCGCTTCCACATATGGCGACCGCCCGCACCCTTATCAGGACCTGTGTGTCTGTGATTTGGGGAATTGGCCAATCCTTCATTTGAAAATCCAGGTATTGCTCCATGACCAACGCCCGCATCATTCCTACCATAAAATTCCTCCTTCACTTCTGTATTCCGCCAGCTTGTAACATGTAGGACAACATGATTAGAATTTAGCAGATTCATTTGAGAAAGTCAATAAGCAGCCCTTGAATTCTCTTTTCCGAATAGAATTCAAGGGCTGACTTTGTATGTATTGTACAAATTGTGTGCTATCCATGTATGCTATCTTTAAACATGCTGGCATATCTCGCCTTGTTAAATTTCCCCATATCCTTGAAAAGTGCGAGGGCGCGCTTTGCATCCCGCGCAGCAATGGCCTCATAAATTCCCTGATGGGTAGCAAGGGCATAGGTAGGGCTGTCCCGAACCCGATTCATCTCCTGAAGGATAAAGAACAACTCGCTTTGGCAGCTGTGATAGGCCTTGATTAGCAGCTTACTGTGCCCGCTGTCCACAATAGCCATGTGAAAATCCAAGTCCGCTGTGGTAAACTCAACCGAATTGTGGGCCGAATTCTTCATCCTCTGTAACGCGTCGTAGATTCGGTCAAAGTCCTCTTGTGTTCCATATTCAACCGATAGCTGAATGGCACGGTTTTCAACACAGGCGCGTAGCTCGCACAGGCTCAGATAGTCATCCTCTGATATTTCCAAAAGGTCGCTGCCCTCAGCTGGGGCGGAAAAGTTGTTGGGGTTGCAGACAAATGATCCCAAACCGTGGCGTGTGATGATCATATTCCGGCTGCGCAGACTTTGCAGTGCCTCTCGTATTACAACCCGGCTTACGTTGAAATCTTTGGCAAGTTGGTTTTCTGAGGCTATCTTGTCCCCCTCTTTCCAAACGCCCCCTTGAATCAACCCCTGCATCTGCCTGATTACATTGTCTACTAAATTACTCTTTTCGATTTTCTGTATAGCGGAAGGATATTCCATACAGACGCCTCCGTATTTATGATATTGTATTATACGCTCTGAATCCTGTTTTGTCGAGTTGTGTTTTTCATAAAACGAAGGAAGGGGTCTATTCTTAAAGTCCCCAAGTAATTTTCTGGTGGAGAGGGAGGCCCAGTCCCAGCTCTGTAAGGAGATGGGCATCTGTCACACTGTTTTTCTGACATTTTAATGCCGAAGGCTCTAAGTCGTGTAAAATGGAAGCAAATAAGCTGGGGAGGCATTTTTATGAAGAAGCAAATTGGCACAAAAGAAATCGAAGCGTTTGGAAATCATCTGCGACTGGAGGAGCGGAGCACTGGAACCATAGAAAAATACCTGCGGGACATCCGCGCATTCGCCAAATGGCTGGGTGAGCGCCCATTGGATAAAGCAATCGTTATGGCCTGGAAGGAGTACCTGCGTGCAAAACACTATGCGGCTTCCAGCATCAATTCTATGCTGATCGCGGTGAATCAGTTTTTCCGTTTTCAGCATTGGGATGAGCTGCGGGTCAAAACTGTGCGGGTGCAGCGCCAAATATTCCGGCGGCGGGACAAGGAACTGACAAAGGAGGAATATGTCCGCCTGCTGGAGACAGCCCGGGGCTCAGGCAGGGAGCGGCTGGCCCTTTTGATGGAAACCATCTGCGCAACCGGCATACGGGTGTCGGAGGTCCGGTATATCACGGCGGAGGCGGTGAACGCAGAGAGGGCAGAGATCAGTCTGAAGGGCAAGATACGTACGATTTTAATTCCCGGGAAGCTGCGCCGGAAGCTGCAAAAGTATGCCAAAAAACAAAAAATCGTCTCCGGTGAGATATTTCTCACCAGAAACGGAAAGGGACTTTCACGCAGGCAGATCTGGGCCGAGATGAAATACATTTGCGGAAAAGCGGGCGTGGCCGCGTCAAAGGTGTTCCCCCACAACCTGCGCCACCTGTTTGCCAAAACGTTCTACAAGGCCTGCCGGGATGTGGTCCAGCTGGCGGATGTGCTGGGACACTCCAGCGTGGAGACCACTCGAATTTACCTCATTTCCACGGGAGATGAGTATGTCCGGCGTATGGACAGGCTGAATCTTATTTTTGACGAAAATAGTCACAAAATAAAAATTTTGTGACTTGAACTGCGAAAACACTTTCCCGCCCCCCAAAATTTACTCCATTCTACTACATGAGCTTCCAGATTGCAAGCCCATTTTTGGAAAAAGTCATGTCAAGCAAGCTGGTCCCCTGAGACCGGCTTGATTTGTCATGTCTACTTTTAATATGCGGAATGATATTTATACTATTTCAGACTATAAAATTATGTTTTTTTGTTTTTTTCGAGACTAAATTTTTATTTTATGATTAGTTGGCGGCGCGGGAGGGTGTGAGGGATGGCAGAGGTGAACGCAAGAGCGAACATTGCGGCACTGCAGCAGGAAGAAAGAGAATTGCCGTTAACTCAGGACAGCATCGACGGTTATTTGGAATATCTGCGGTCAATCGGGCGTGCCCAGGGCACCCTTGACAGCTACCGGCGAAAGATTAGGCGGCTTTACCAAGCGCTGCCCGAAAACAGCAAATTGATTCGGCGGGATACCTTGCTGCAATGGCGGGAGAAGCTGGCGGAGGATGGATATCCCGCGGCGGCTATCAATCAATGTATAATTGCCGCCAACGGCTATCTGGAATATATGGGCGCAAGGGAGTTTCAGGTAACTGATATGCTGAGCTCTACGCCGTCGCCTCAGCCGGAGCTGACTCGGAGTGAATACCTGCGGCTGTTGTCGGCGGCCCGGCTATTGGGGCGGGAGCAGACCTATCTTCTAATAAAGGTATTTGGCAACTCCAATCTCCCTGTTCAGGATCTGAGCCGGCTTACTGTGGAGGCGGCCTATGCCGGGATGCTGAGTGTAGGCCGCAGCGGGTGCAAAAGCTCGAAGGAAATCATACGCTTCCCAAACCGCGTTTGTCAGGAACTGCTGGATTACGCCCGGCGCAGCGGAGTTCAATCCGGGCCGATTTTCCGTACGAGAACGGGGAAGCTTTTGGACCGTACCAATGTAACCGTCTCTATCCGGCGATTGTGCGGTGCGGCACAGGTGCCGGAAGAAAAGGGAAGCCCCCGCTGCCTGCGCAAGATGTATCAAACCACCAGCAAAAGCATTGAGCGCAACATCGCCCTGCTGACAGAGCAGGCCATGGAGCGGATGTTGGAGGAGGAGCAGCTGACCGTCGGGTGGGATAAGCAGCTTCATTAAATTTTAAGCAGCATAGAAGTGATATATTTCATGAAAAAGAAGATCAAAAGTCAGGACAAAGAGAATCATATGGTTTTGCTTCGCCGCTTGACGCTAAGTCTGGTCATCGGATACCTTGCGGCGGTAATTCTCTTCTACTTCCTGGCGGGGGAACAGCTTCATCTCCGAGAGTCCCGGGGCAATTATCCTCTGCCCGAAGCGGACAGCGGCACGGTGGAGTTGGTTTCCGGGAGCGTGGTGGAGCAGCAATTTTTTGCAGAAATCCAGCGGCTGGAGCAAATTGACATCCAGTGGGGGACCTATTACCGGCCCAACGCCGGGACTGCTCTGGTGGAGCTGGTGGATTTGCGTTCCGGCGCGGTGCTGTTGTCCCGGAGCTTTGACGCCGCCGGAATCCAGGAGGGCGGGCTGACCACGCTGACGGCGGATACGCCTCTTGAGGGGCTGTATCAGGCGCCGCTTCTCCTGCGAATCACCGCCGACAGCCAGCCGGGCAGCGCTGTCTCGCCGCTGATGAACACCCAGGGGCAGGAGGAGAGCTGGGAGCTTAGCCTCAATGGAGCTCCAACACCCGGTATACTCTGCTTTGCTCTGTCCGGCACGGACTACATATGGACAGGCCTGCACTATTGGCAGTTTGCGGCGGCGGGGCTGGCTTTGCTCCTGCTGTTTATTGCCGTGGTCTGCCTGCGCGTACGGAGCGGAAAGCGCAGCTATGTGGTCAACGCGGTGATCGCATTGCAGAAATACAAGTTTTTGATTCGTCAACTGGTGGCGCGGGACTTCAAAACCAAGTATAAACGGTCGGTACTGGGGATGTTCTGGAGCTTTTTAAACCCGCTGCTTACCATGCTGGTGCAGTATTTTGTGTTTTCTACCATCTTCAAAAGTGACGTGCCGAACTTTGCAGCCTACCTGATTATCGGTACGGTCATGTTCAACTTTTTCAGCGAGGCCTGCGGCATGGCGCTGGGCTCCATCCTGGGCAATGCCGGCCTGATTACCAAGGTCTATATGCCCAAATACATCTATCCATTGACCCGGGTCATGTCCTCGGTGGTAAACCTGGTGATTTCGCTGATACCGCTGCTGATCGTATGTGTCATCACCGGGGTGGAATTCCATAAATCCGCTGTTCTGGCGGTTTTTTTCCTGGCCTGCCTGGTTATTTTCTGCCTGGGGCTGGGAATGCTGCTGTCCACCTCCATGGTGTTTTTTCGGGATACGCAGTTTTTGTGGGGTGTGCTCAGCATGATGTGGATGTATGTCACCCCCATTTTCTACCCTGAGACGATCCTGCCGGAAGAATTCAAACTCATTCTGCGGATTAACCCCCTTTACCATTTCCTGAAAAACACGCGGCTGTGTATTTTGAACGGAATATCTCCGGAGCCGGCGGTCTATGTACAGTGCCTGCTGATCGCTTTGGGCGTGCTGCTCGCCGGCGCGCTGGTGTTCCGTAAGGCGCAGGACCGCTTTGTGCTGTATCTGTGAGGTGGCTATGAGCAAAACGATGATCGAGGTTTCGGACGTGTCCATGCGCTTCCGGATGAACAGCGACAAAATCATGTCGCTGAAGGAATATGTGACCACCGCGCTGCGGGGAAAGCTGAATTATCAGGAGTTTACGGCGCTGGATCATGTGTCGTTTGCGGTGAAAAAAGGGGAGACGCTGGGGCTGATTGGAAGAAACGGCGCGGGGAAGAGCACCATGCTGAAGGTGATTTCCGGGATTTTGAAGCCGACCGAGGGCAGCGTGGTGTGCCGCGGAAACGTGGTGCCCATGCTGGAGTTGGGGTCTGGGTTTGACATGGACCTGACGGGAAGGGAAAACATCTTTTTGAATGGCGCTATCCTGGGCTACAGTGAGGAGTTCCTGAACGCGAGGTATGACGAGATTGTGGAGTTTTCCGAGCTGGATCAGTTTATTGATACGCCAATCAGGAACTATTCTTCTGGAATGCTGGCCCGGCTGGCCTTTTCCATCGCCACAGTGGTCCAGCCGGAAGTCCTGATTGTGGATGAGATTTTGTCCGTAGGCGACGCACAGTTTCAGGAGAAGAGCAAAAAGCGGATGCTGGAGCTCATGGGCGGCGGCACGACTGTGCTGTTTGTGTCGCACAGTATTGAACAGATCAAGGAGATGTGTAAACGGGTTGTTTGGCTCGAGAGAGGAAATGTTAAGGCGATTGGTTTTGCAGAAAAAATATGCAGACAATATGCTGATGAGGGAGGAAATCTGTAGTGAAGATATTGGCGCATAGGGGATGCTGGAATACAGAAATCAAAAGCAACTCTCCCCAAGCAATCCGTTCTGCGTTGGAGCGTGGATTTGGTTTTGAATCTGATTTGCGGGATTATAGTGGAAAATTGGTGATCTCGCATGATATTGCTTGTGAATCATGCCAAAAAGCCGAAGAAGTATTTCAGTGGTTGGAAGAATTCAATGATCAGCACTGCTTTGCTATCAATATTAAGGCAGATGGGATGAAGGACCTGCTAGCGGAAGGGTTAGAACGCCATAGAATTAAGAATTACTTTACGTTTGATATGTCGGTACCGCAAATGGTTGAATTTCATCAACGAGGACTTACCTACTTTGCGCGCCAAAGCGAGGTTGAGCCAGTGCCCATAATGTATGAAAATGCGGCAGGAGTTTGGATTGATGGGTTCTTTGATGATGAATGGATTACAGCAGAGTTGTTGGAGCAGCATATTGTTTCAGGAAAAGCTGTATGCGTGGTTTCGCCAGAGCTTCACAAAAGGCCGCACCTGGATTTTTGGATGCGGTTGCTTCGTTTTAATATAAATTTTGACGAAGTGATGCTGTGTACAGACTATCCCTTAGAGGCAGCAAATTTTTTTACCGGCAAGATATGTTAAAGAGGATGGTAAATAATGCGCAACGAAATTAAAGCAATTGTTTTTGATATGGATGGGGTGCTGATTGAGGCCAAAGATTGGCACTACGAAGCGCTGAATAGGGCATTGCGCCTGTTCGGATATGAAATCAGCCGATATGACCATTTGGTTACTTATGACGGTTTACCTACCTCAAAAAAGCTGGAGATGCTGAGCTTAGATAAGGGACTCCCCCGTGGACTTCATCAATTTATCAACCAAATGAAACAGGCTTATACCCTGGATATGGTGCATACCAGCTGTTCACCACGTTTCTTTCATGAGTATGCGCTGTCGCGTTTGAAAGCGGAGGGATACCGAATTGCCGTAGCGTCAAATTCTATCCGTAATACGGTCCAGTTAATGATGGAAAAGAGCGGTTTATCTCCTTACCTGGATTTCTTTTTAAGTAACCAGGATGTAGCTAAAGCAAAGCCAGACCCCGAAATCTATTTGAAAGCAATTCAAAAGCTAAGGCTGGACCCGCGCGAGGTGCTGGTTGTGGAGGACAATCATAATGGTATTCAAGCTGCGACGGCAGCCGGGGCACACGTCATGAAGGTAGAAACCGTATACGACGTTAATTATGAAAATATCATGGCGCACATTGAAATGATTGTACAAGGGCGGGAGATGATGTAAGCATGCGCAGGCTTAATATAGTGATTCCAATTGCAGGGCCAGATAAAGACCCTGCAAACACCGGTTATGTCAGAAGTCTCCAGGAGATTCAGAGGAAGACTATTTTGCAGTATGCATTTGAATCACTGCAGTCTATCTGTGCCTCTAATTTTGTTGTTGTTATTAAACAAAAGGATGTAAACCATTATCATTTAGATAATGTAGTGAAGCTCTTGCGGCCAGAAGCAAAAATCATTATAGCGGAGGGCGAAACTATGGGGGCGGCCTGTACCTGTATGTTGGCTGTTGATCAGTTGGACATGGACGCTCCATTGCTAATTACTGGAGTCGACCAAATTTTGACTGTTTCTACATTTCAAATAGTTGAAGACTTCATAAATCGTGAATTTGACGGTGGCGTTGTTATTTTTGATGACATCCATCCCCGCTGGTCGTTTGTAAAGCTGGATGAGAGAGGATTCGTCATTGAAGCCGCCGAAAAACGACCCATTAGCCGTAATGCTACGGCAGGATTTTACTACTTCAAAAAAGCTTCCTGTTTTTTTGAGGCTGCTCAAAAAATGATTAGTAAAAATGCGTCTGTGAATGGAAGCTTTTTCGTATGCCCTGTATTTAACGAAATGATTTTGCAGCAGATGTCCATTGGGACCTATCGTATAGAAAAAGATCAGTACTACAGTTTCAGCCATGATTCCGGTATTGAGGCATATAAAATGCACCTAAAAAAACAGAGCGAAGGGGGAGGCTCGCTATGAGGACAGCCAAGCTGAAAAATATGGAAAGGGGTTGGTTCGTTGGAAACTTTACGCCAACTCTCTGTGCCACCAATGACGTTGAGGTAGCTGTTAAGCAGTATTGCAGAGGAGATGCTGAGCAATCGCATTACCACAAAATCGCTACGGAATTTACAGTGGTCATCTCTGGTAAGGTGCGGATGAACGGGGAGGAGTATGTACAGGGAGACATTATAATTATGGAGCCCGGAGATGTTACCGATTTTGAAGCCCTTGAGGACACTGTGAATGTAGTTGTGAAAATTCCTGGTGCAAACGATGATAAATATCTTGTGGAGGGCAAATAAATATGCTGAATATCGTTGTCCCAATGGCTGGCCGGGGAAGCCGGTTTGTTAAAGCAGGTTACCAGATGCCGAAGCCTCTGATAGATATCCATGGTCATCCAATGATCGAATATGTCACCCGTAACATTCGTCCTGACTGTGAGCACCGATTCATTTATATCTGCCAGCAAGAGCACCTGGAGCAATATCAGTTAGCTCAGGAGCTGGAACGCATGGCGCCAGGGTGTGCTGTTGTGACGGTGGATCATATTACGGAGGGCGCGGCCTGCACAGTACTGCTTGCGGAGCGGTACATAAATAACGAGGATGCTTTGATGATTGCTAACAGCGATCAATTTGTGGACACGGATATCAATAAATACCTTGGCGGTATTGGAGAGCATGACGGGCTGATTATGACTATGCCTGCGGATGATCCCAAGTGGAGCTATATTCGCTATGATGAGCGCGGCTTTGTCACGCTGGTGCGGGAAAAGGAGGTCGTTTCCAATCAGGCAACGGTGGGAATCTACAACTATAGGCGCGGAAGTGACTTTGTGAGGTTTGCCCATCAGATGATTGAGCGGAACATCCGAGTGAACAATGAGTTCTATGTGGCCCCTGTCTATAACGAAATGATTGAGGCGGGCCGGAAAATCGTATTTTGCGATGTGGGAGAGAAAATGTTTGGACTGGGAATTCCGGAGGATTTAAAAGTATTCTGTGAAAATCCGGTTTCGCGGAGAGTTTTTGGAGCAGAGGTGAATTGAGTGATTGTTGGGGGAATAGATACCAAGGATATTTCGGTTGTTGTGCAGGGGGCTGTGGATAAGGAAAATACGCCACGCTGCCTTAAAAGCCTGCGAAAACACCTCCCCGGCGCTGAGGTGATTCTCTCGACTTGGGAAGGGACCAATACCGATGGTCTTGATTATGATGTTGTCCTCTATAATCAAGACCCGGGTGGATGGCGCGATGGAAGGACTGATATTCTAAATAATTTGAACCGCCAGCTTGTTTCAAGCAAAAATGGAATCAAAGCCGCAAGCAAAAAGTATTGCGTCAAAATCAGAAGCGATATTATTTTCCGCTCTAACCGTTTTTTGACCTACTTTGACAAGTTCCCGAAGCGTGACCCCCAATATCAAGTTTTTCAAGAGCGGGTCATTTTTTGCTCTTATTTCTTTAAGAGATATTTGGGAGAAGCGCAGTATATAGTTCATCCTGTTCCTTTCCACATGAGTGATTGGTTTGCTTTTGGACTACGAGAAGATATCTTGATGCTGTTTGACATTCCTCTTGCGGAAGAACCAAAAAACACAAATTATCTGAATACTCATAAAATTGAAACTGCTCGTTTTGATATGTTTGGTGCTTCACATCAGTATGCTCCTGAACAATATATTTTTATGAATTGTATTAAAAGGAAGCTAACGATGCCTGTTTTTAAGAATATCGTAGAATATACATCTGAAAATATTGGATTTAATGATGATGTAGTTGTAAATAACTGCATTATATTAAACCCAGCACAAATGTGCATATTTTGCGGAAAAAATGGAATAGACCCTTACCGCACATGGTCAAGATTTGAACTGACCTTACCTCAATATGTGTGGGAAGGCTTATATCGGTATGATGTATTTGTTGATGAATATAAGAAGCATTACGTTATAACACGCGAAATACTTAGCGAAGCAAATCGACTTAAGAAGGTATATTTAGTCTTGCATCGATTATTTGAAGTTAGGCGGTAAGGCTGGTGATTAGACATGGTATTTCCTAAAGTTAGCATAGTCATCCCGATTTATAATGCAGAAATAAGTATTGAAACGTGCTTGAAGTGTTTGATAAATCAGACCTATAAAAATATAGAAATTATATGTATTGACGACGGCTCTGAAGATGATTCATACAAAATTGTTGAGAATTATACTGCGAAAGACTCCAGAATTATATTGATGAAACAAAAGAATAATGGTGTTGCCTCAGCGAGAAATGCTGGAATAAGGTTGGCGACAGGAGATTACATGATGTCGTGTGATTCCGATGATTATTTTGAGTGGAATGCGGTCGAATTATGTGTTATGGCTTGCATTACACACGATTATTGTGATGCAGTATACTTTAATGCCAAAATGTTCACAAAAGAGAAAAGTTTCACTGCCCTAGTAGGAGAGGAATATAATTGTATACCAGCAGATATAAAATGTGCAGAATCGAATTTTTTAGGCACTTTCACAAATGTTTGTTTTGCTATGTTTTCTTTGCAGGTAATTAGAGAGAACGGACTTACATTTGTGGAAAACCATATATATGAAGATTGGGACTTTGCAATACATTTCAATTCCGTAGCCAGGAAAATATATTGGCTGAATCGTAATTTGTATAACTATCGTTGGGCGCAAGATAGTTCTATTAGTGGAGATGTCACTTTCAACTGTTTAGATATTTTTCGAACAATTACACATTCTACAAACTATTTAAAAACGGCAGGTCGCTGGGAGAATAACCAATATTCTTTTTATATAAAAGCACTTGGACATATTCTCTATTTTAGGCGTGACCGACTGACTAAAGCCAAGGAAGATGTCAGAGAGGCTTTTGACGAAAAAGCTAAAGAATTTGTCCGGGGCATACCATACACCATGCTATGCTCGTTGGTGCGTTTTTTCCCTATGGAAGATCGAGTTTCAATTTTGAAGCTGCATCCGGATCATGGTATTGAAGTCCAATTCTGTCTGGGTAATTTGAAGCGCCAGAAAATAGCGGCGAGAAAAGCAAAGATCAGGTCCTTTTTGAAGAGAATACTGATGAAATTTTTCCCGGCCTACCGTGTTGCCGTTAACACCCGGTACGAGATGGAACAGATGCATGGTGAACTGATGGGAAAGCTGAATGAAATTACATGGCTGCAATATGAAAACCGTAAAGAAATCAACCTAATTATGCGTAAGTTAGGAATAGATGGAGAAGCAAAAACCATAGAAGAAATTTTAGTTGCAAAAGAAAATGAAAATTATATCAAATGACATTTCCCTTGTTGTCCAAGGCGCCGTAACCCCCGTGACCAAAGCTGTTCTAAATAGCCTGCGGGCAATTTTTCCCGGTGCAGAGCTGATCCTTTCTACATGGGAGGGATCAGCTCTGGACGGTCTTTCATACGACAAGGCGGTCCTTTCGCCGGACCCAGGTCCACAGGTTGCGGATGAGGTTGCGCATTTGGATAACAATGTCAATCGCCAACTTGTAACGACATCTGCGGGTGTAAAAGCAGCCACGCGGCCATACATTTTGAAGACAAGAACAGATATCTTCATCAATAGTGCCGGGTTTCTGAAATATTTTGAGCGGTACGATCAAGAGCCTCCGTATATATTCCAAAACCGTGTTTTGATTTGCAGCTATTATACTAGAAATCCAAGAGTTATGAACATCTGCTTTCATCCGTCCGATTGGATTTTGTTCGGAAATGCTGAGGATTTAAGGCTGTATTACTGTAAAATCGCCTTTCAAACCCGGGAGGAAGCGGAGTGGTTTAAGACTCACGATAAAGCAAAGCAGTTGTTCACAAATTTTTTGTCCCGTTTTACACCAGAACAGTACATTTTTATCTCGTTTATGCGTCGATTCCGCGATATACCCATTGATTGTTATTATGATTTTGGCCCCGCCCTTATGCGCCTGTCGGAAGAGTTGTACGCCAGATGCTTTGTGGTGCTGGACTATCAGGCTCAGCTCGATATCCGCTTTACAAAGTATGATCCCAACCGCTATTTAGAAAAGCATACAATAATGGCTCACTGGCAATGGAGGGCGTTGTATCATCGATATTGTCAAGAGAAGATCAGCGTACTGTGGGGAATTTATTGCCTTTATGGAATTGCATGGAGGTCGGCTTCCTTTATTAGAGCAGTGGGTATTCGCATAATTGACCACTTAGGCCTAAAAGAGACCATTAAACGCTTTTTGACGAGGATTAGGCAGTCGTAAAGAAATAGAACTTGAATTAGTAAAGTAAAGGCTTAAAAATTGAAAGGAGGTGAGACACAATGCGGATGGACTTGAAGGTTCGGACGGCGGCGGCCGCTCGCCCGAGCTGTAATATCCTATGCCGGGGCCGGAAGCGTACGGCCCACGCAAGGGACCCCACACTGTGAAGGGTCCGTTAGCGGACACAGCGTTGTCCGAAAATCGTCCTATGAAAGGAGTAACAAGTAAATATGAAGAAAAAATTCTTAGCAAAACTGCTGGTTCTGTGCATGGCTGTTTCCATGCTTCCCACAGCGGCCATCTCTGTTGGCGCGGCTGGCACGGAGAAAGCTGCCGCCGAGGCAAGTGGCACATGTACAATCACAGCGGACACAGCCACTGGAGGCAGCGTCTATGTGGTCAAGGCCGATACCAGTGTTGAGAAGCTTACTGGCACCTATACGATGACTGGTGACACAACCATCAGACTCGTGCCCGAGGACGGGTATAAGATGGTTAAGGGCAGTTCTTCGGGCGGCTCTTACTACACCTACACTTCAGACAGTGAAACTGGATATGTCTATATTACTTCTGCGGACACCAAGATCACCCTGGCGGACTATACTAATGGCACCACGTTTAAGGTCCACCCCGTATTTGAAAAGACCAGCAGCTCCAGCGGCGGCAGCAGCGGCGGATCCTCCTCCAGCCCTGACAAGGTAACTGTGGAAGAGCCCTCGACCAGCGGCGGAACGACTACGGTAGAGGTGAAGGTGGAGAACAAGACCTCTGGAAGCACTACCAGTGCGACCGTGTCCAAGAAGGACATGGATAAGGCTGTAACCAGCGCGGTAGAGGCCGCGGCCAAGGCCGGGACCGCCATTGAGGTCAAGGTGGAGACCACCGACAAGACCACCGCAGTGAACGTCAGCCTGCCTGCCAAGTCCCTGGAGACCCTGAGCGCGGCTGAGGGCGCGACGCTGAGCATCACCTCTGATGTTGCGGACGTGGTTCTGGACAGCGAGTCCACCGCCGCTCTGGCGGAGCAGGCCACCGGCAGCACCGTCACTGTGGCTGTGAAGCCGGCCACCGGCCTGAACAGTGCCCAGAAGGAAGCGGTAGAGGGCGCCACTGTAATCGACGTCTCTGTCACCAGCGGCGGCAAGCAGATCACCGACTTCGGCGGCGGTGTGCTCGCGGTTTCCGTGAAGTACGCTCTGCCTGACGGCGTGAGCTCCGCCGAGGTTCAGGTGTTCTACCTGACCGACGGCGGTGCGCTCGAGGCCCACGAGACCAGCTACAGCGGCGGCAAGGTGACCTTCACCACCACCCACCTGAGCAAGTATGTCATTGGTACGAAGTCCATGATGGGCATCAGCTTCGAGGACGTTCTGCTTGGCCAGTACTACTACGACGCGGTGGCGTGGGCTGCCAAGAGCAAGATCACGGCCGGCGTTACCGCGACCATGTTCGCGCCTGACAAGACCTGCACCCGTGCGGAGATCGTCAGCTTCCTGTGGCGTGCCGCCGGCTCTCCCGAGCCCAAGTCCGCCAGCAACCCCTTCACCGACGTGGACAGCGGGGCCTACTACTATAAGGCCGTGATGTGGGCCGTGGAGGAGGGCATCACTGCCGGTACCTCTGAGACCACCTTCTCCCCCGACAAGACCTGCACCCGCGCCGAGGCTATGGCGTTCCTGCACCGGTCCGAGGGCAGTCCCGCCGCTTCCGGCGTGGGCTCCTTCACCGACGTGCCCGCCGATGCCTATTACACCAACGCCGTGGCTTGGGCAGTGAAGTCCGAGATCACCGCCGGTACCACTGAGACCACCTTCTCTCCCGACAAGACCTGCACCCGTGCTGAGATCGTGACCTTCCTGTACCGCGATATGGCGAAATAAGCGATTCTCCCAATTAGAGGGACGGGGCTTGAAGCCCCGCCCTTCTCCGAGGCCTCCGCCGCTTGGAGGAGGCCCGGGAGAAGGGCGAACATGGAGATGGAGTGTGACCAGGAATGTCAGGAAAAAATTTAAGAGGCCAGAAAAAATCCGAACGAAACCGCCTGGATTCCAAGGCTGTTCTTGTGCTGCTGGCGGCCGTGTTGTATTTCCTGGCCGTCTGCCTTACCTCTGCGGCGACGGGAAAAATGGCCGGGATGCTTCTGGCGGTATTGACGCTTTCGTCGGTATTCCTGTTTTTCTCCCGCCTGCGGGACCGTATCGGCGTACCGCTGCTGCTGCTGGCGGCGGTGGTTCTGATGGACGGCATATCGACGTTCTACGCCGTGTCGGGGAAGTTCGCCCTCTATGAATTTTTAAAGGTGCTCTCCGCGTTCTGCCTGACACTTCTGCTTTTGGCGGCCGCGCCGGAGGGGGAGCCGGGGCGTTGGCTTGCCTCCGTCCTGGAGGGCTTTGCGGCGCTGGCCGGGGTGGTCAGCATCGATCTGCTGTCCACCCGGTGGCTGAGCGGGTCTGTAGTGTGGGTGCTGGGCCAGTTTACGCCGGACTACGCCGCGCTGGATGGAGTGGAGGCCGGCGTGCGGATGACCTCGTTGTTTGTCAACCCCAATGTGTTCGCGGGAGTGGCGGGCCTGGGTGTGCTGCTGTCCCTGGGCCTGGCCCGGTCGTCTGGGACAGTGGGGGAGCGGCGTGTCCATCTTGTCTGCCTGTACGTCAACGCTCTGTCATTTTTGCTGGCCTTCAGTATGGGGGCCAGCGGAGCGATTGCCCTGGCGTTTTTGGTGTACTTAGTGCTGGAGCAGCGTCAGGCACGGCGTGTGCGGCTGCTGGTCCTGATGGTGGAGACGCTGGTCCTGACGGCCATCTCCGCGGCGGCTGTATCCGTCAGCTCCTTCCAGACGTGGGCGGGCGTACAGCCTGTGCCTCTGCTGTGTACGGTCCTTGGCGCGGCGGCGCTGTGTGCGGTGGACGGTACGCTGGGCGGCAGGCTGGCAGCGCGACTGGACGGCTCCGCCAAAGGGACCGTCCTTCTGACCGGCGGCCTGCTGGTGGCTCTGGCGGCGTTTGTTCTGCTGGCCTTCAACTGGACAGGCCCCGAAACCCTGAGCGCGGGCGGCGCGCTGCGCCGCGCGGCCTACCCAGAGCCCGGTACATATTCTCTGGAGGTCCAGGGGGATGGCGCTGTATTTGTCAATATTGAGAGCCAGAACCAACAGCAGACCATGATGCACACCAGCACCGTGCTCTATGACGGCCCGGCGGAGGGCGCGGCGTTTACCGTCCCGGACGGCAGCCTGGTGGTCTACTTCAACTTCAGCGCTCCGGACGGGGCGCATTTAGAGACGGCGGCCTACTCGGGCCAGGCCGGTTCGGGTGAGGTCCCGCTGGGCTATAAACTCCTGCCCGGATTTATGGCGAACCGGCTCCAGGGCCTGTTCGCCAACGAGAACGCCATCCAGCGGCTGGTATTTTTCTCGGACGGCATGAAAATCTTCCGCCGCAGTCCGGCGGTGGGCCTGGGCCTGGGGGCCTTTGAGAACGGCGTAAAGAGCGTGCAGTCCTTCTACTATGAGACAAAATACGCCCACAACCACTATATCCAGACGCTGGCGGAGACCGGCCTTGCGGGCCTGGCGCTGTTCCTGGCCCTTTTTGGGGGAAGCGCCGCCGCCGTTCTGCTGGAGCGCAGGCGGGGCCGTGAGGCCCACCCCCTGACGCCCGCGCTGGGCGCGTCGCTGGTGTTCATGGCCGCCCACGCCGCCACCGAGGTGGTGTTCTCCGCCTATGCCTATCTTCCCATCGCCTTTGGCGTGTTCGGACTGATTTCCCTGTGCTGCGGCAGGTCTCTGGCTGGGGCGCGGCTGACGCGGAAGCTGAAAACCGTCTCCCTGCTGGCTGTCTCCGCCCTGATCGGGGTGTATGCCCTGCTGCTGGGCTGCAATATGCAGGCGCAGAAGCTTGTGGCGGAGGAGAACTCGCTCAATTCCCTGGCGGAGGCCGCCGCGCTGGACCGGTTCGAGTGGGCCGACTACGCGCTGTCCTACGTGGTCAGTGTGTCGGAGATGGAAAAGGCCGGCGGCAGCGAGCTGACCGGGGACATCCGGGCACAGGCGGATGCCTTTGCCCTGCGGCTGTCCAGTCAGGACTCTAATACAATTCCCATCTACCTGGCGGAGTACTATTTCCAAAACGGCCGGACGGCGGACGGCTTAGCCATGGTGGAAAAGTACGTGACCTATGTCTCCTCCGACCCGGAGGGCTGGCGTCAGGCCTTCGAACTGCTGGAGCGGTATGAGGAGGGCACGGACGTCTACCGCGCGGGCGTGCTCCGTGCGGCGGAGCTGCTGGAGCGGTGGAACCGGGAAAACATGGGTGAGATCGTGCTGGAAGAACAGGCTTACGAATTGATCGAGAGAATAAGGAATAATCGAGGATGATCAGAGAGAATCAAAAGCTGTTGAATACCCTTCATGTGCTCAGCGACGGGGCCATTTTGTTCCTGTCCTTTCCGGCGGCCTTTTGGATACGGTTTTCCGTCTTTCACGGTATTGTCACGGTGCCGCTGAGTGCATACGTCACGCTGGCGGCGGTCTATACCGGGGCGCAGCTGTTTACCTACGCCGCCTTCGGGCTGTATCAGAGCTTCCGGCGGAAGCGGCTGCGGTATGAGCTGCTGCGCCTGTGGGGGGCGAATACCCTGGATATGTCGGTGCTGCTGGGCCTGCTGTTTCTGAGCCACGAGGTGCACTACTCCCGCTGGGTACTGGCGATTATGTTCCTGCTCAGCAATGGAATGCTGAGCGCGAAGCGGTATTTCCTCCGGAAGGTTTTGCGGAGATACCGGCAGGCGGGCTACAACCAGAAGCATGTGCTGCTGCTGGGCAGCGGCCGCGCGGCGGTGCGGTATCTGCGTGAGATCCGGGAGCACCGTGAGCTGGGCTATGTCCCGGCCGGCTTTATGGACGACGGCTGGAGAAGCGAGCTGGACGGCCTGGCCCGCCTGGGCGGCTACGGGGAGCTGGCTCAGGTGCTGGAGGCACTGCGCCCGGACGAGGTGGTGGCGGCGATGGAGCCGCAGGATTTTCCCCAGACGCCGGAGATCATCGAGGCCTGTGAGGAGGCGGGTGTGCGGCTGTCTATTATCCCATTCTATGCCAACTATATGCCCTCCAACCCTCAGTTTGACGATTTAAACGGCATTCCCATGCTGAACATACGTCACATCCCCTTGGATAACTGGGCCAACGCGTTCTGCAAGCGGACGATGGACCTGGTGGGCTCCGGCTTCCTGCTGGTCCTGGCCGCTCCGGTCATGCTGGCCTGCGCGGTGGGGGTGAAGCTGTCCTCGCCGGGTCCGGTGCTGTTCCGGCAGGAGCGGATTGGGAAGGAGAAGCGGCCGTTTTATATGTATAAGTTCCGCTCCATGCGGGTGAACGACCGGCAGGACACCGCGTGGAGCAGGGACCGTGACGAGCGCAAGACCGCCTTCGGCGCGTTTATGCGCAAGTGTTCCCTGGACGAGCTGCCCCAGCTGTGGAACGTTTTCAAGGGCGACATGAGCCTGGTAGGCCCCCGCCCGGAGATCCCCCACTATGTGGAGCAGTTCCGGAAGGAGGTCCCGCTGTACATGGTGAAGCACCAGGTGCGGCCGGGGATCACCGGCTGGGCGCAGGTAAACGGACTGCGTGGGGACACCTCGATCCGTGAGCGTGTGGAGCTGGACGTGTACTACATTGAGCACTGGAGCCTGTGGTTCGACATCCATATCCTGCTGACCACTGTATTCGGCGGGAAGTTTATCAACAGTGAGGACCTGGGCCGGGAGAAAGCGGGGCGGGGCGTTTGAGGCGCAAGGTGCTTTTTACAGCCTCGACCTTTTCCCATATCCGGAACTTCCATCTGCCCTATCTGAACGCCTTCCAGGACCTGGGCTGGGAGGTCCACGCGGCGTGCGGGGGCGTGGGGGAGCCGGTCCCATACGCGGACAGAATGGTATCTCTGCCGCTTCGGAAGCGGATGTGGGCGCTGAGCAATTTCAAGGCTGCACATACGCTGCGGAATATGATCCGGGCGGAGGGGTACAGCCTGGTCAGCACCCACACCTCCCTGGCGGCCTTTTTCACCAGAGCCGCCCTGGCCGGCCTGCGTCAGCGCCCCTACACGGCCAACATGGTCCACGGCTACCTCTTTGACCAGGACACGCCGGCCCTGAAGCGCCAGCTGTTGCTGGCGGCGGAGCGGATGACCGCGCCCCAGACGGATCTGCTGCTGACTATGAACCAATGGGACTATGAGGCGGCGCAGAAATACCGATTGGGCCGCAGCGTGGTACATATTCCCGGCGTAGGCGTGGATTTCTCCCAATTTGACCGGCTGCCGGAGACCCTCCGCCAGGACATGCGGGAGGAGTACGGCTTCTCCCCGGAGACCTTTGTGCTGATCTACGGGGCGGAGTTCTCCAAACGCAAGAGCCAGGAGACCCTCATCCGGGCCATGGCGCTGCTGCCGGAGGACATTGCGCTGATCCTGGCCGGGGACGGCGCATTGCGCCCGGCGTGTCAGGCCCTGGCGTCGGAGCTGGGGCTGGAGGCGCGGATCCTCTTCCCCGGCCATATCCGGGACATGGGCCGGTGGTACGCCATGGCGGACGCGGCGGTGTCCGCCAGCCGGAGCGAGGGGCTGCCCTTCAACATCATGGAGGCCATGTACGCAGGGCTTCCGCTGGCGGCCAGCGCGGTCAAGGGCCACGTGGACCTGATCCGGGACGGCGAGACGGGCCTCCTGTTCCCCTACGGGGACGCGGCGGCCTGTGCCGCCGCCATCCGGCGGCTGCGGGAGCTGAACGTGGACCACCCCGCCTTCGCCACCCTGGACAGCGCCCGCGCCGGTGATCCGGAGAAGGCCAAGAAGTACGCCCAGGTGCTGCTCAACCAGGCCAAGCTGATCGCCGGCCTGCCCATTACCGATCCCTCCGGATACACCGATCTTTTGTGCAGTCTGTGGGCCTAAAAGCGGGATTGGGCGAATTGCACAAAATTTAACTTTTCCCGGGAAAACGGCGTTATGTTTACCACATTGTCATAAAACTGTTTATCAGAACGGATTTGCTGCGTTCAGCAGCAAATCCGTTCCTTTTTTGTTCTGCCCAGAATCCAAATATGAACATTCTGTGAAAACGCTACCAGCGTGCTACCAAGGTTTCTGGCGTGCTACCAACTGCAATTACTGGAGACATAACCGATATCGTTGACATAAATTTGTGCCGTGCTACCAAACCACAAAAATTGGCTACCAAGCTTTTCCGCCCCCTCCCCGCACCCCTTGCGCCGCAATGATCTCCAGCTCCGCCTTTTCAGGTAAGGGGATTGACACTGGCCGGATCCGACGCTAAAACCGCCGCTTTTGGTCAGAAAAAGTTCCCAATTGCCCCGCATCAAAAAAGGAGGAAAGATCCACCATGAGAAATCTCAAGAAGATTCTC
>OFHA01001093.1_pt1 | contig 20383 bp, 21 predicted proteins | sample 1521891 | NCBI WGS metagenome assembly OFHA01 (sample SAMEA3504089, study PRJEB24116) | mouse gut metagenome | biome: mouse gut; feature: mouse-associated habitat; material: faeces | place: Denmark | collected 2011
ATCGCGGATTTGACAGAGGATTTGGCGGCGGAACAGAAGGCTCGGCTCACATATGACAATATCCTGAGATTGTCCGACGACCCTGATGTCAATGATGTTATTCGCTTTTTAAGGGAACGTGAAATCGTGCATTTCCAGCGGTTTGGCGAAACGAATCAATCAAGGTAAAGTTAAATCCTCCACTTGATTTCGTAGCTGTCCTCCGTGGCCTTAATCTCCAGAATGAGATAATCAACCACTTCCCTTTTGCCGTCTATGTCCAGTTCATCCCAATGCGCCATATAGCCTTTCAACTGCTCTACATCGGGCTTTTCACTGTTCTCCAGCGGGGAAAGTTCACTTAACTGCTGCCTGTACACGCTGGCCTGTGTGTCAAGTTCCTTGATACGCTTATTGATATACTCCATCAGAACATCATTTGCATCCGACACTTTAGCAACCAACTTATCAATTTCTGCTGTGATTTGCTCCAGCTTAACATTGATTTCATGGATTTTCGGATTTTCATGATTGATTTGCGGCTGTGTCAGCGTTTCAAATTCTTTGACGTGTTCGACCATTTCCTCAAAAATACAGACTTCAAACGCATCAGCATTGATACCACCCACGCCCTCACATCGGTTAGTCTGCATTCTGCGGCTACAGATAAAGTATCGTATAATCCTCGTCTTTAACTTGCACTTACGAATCGTCAGCGCATAGCCACACTTACCGCATTTGACCTTACCAACTAACCATGTATTGTGTCCTTTAAGCGGCCTTGCAACCTGTTTGTTATTCAAACATTTTAGCCTTGCTCTAAGCCAAATATCAGACGAGACAATACCATCATGCGGTGCCAATACCACGTGTTGCCCTTCAAGGTGTACGGACTTGCGCCCAGCGTCCTTATCAGAGTACAGATAGCAACCATTCACACCCATATAATCTTCAGGGCTGTTGTGTAGCACCGTTCCCTGATCCTTGTAGAATCGGTACACGTCCAAATCCGCTTTGACATAAACGGGATTTTTGACCATATCAGCAATGCGGCATCTATCCCATGCGCCATCTTTAGTACGGCTGTTGGTAATCCCATTCTCTATTAGATAACGGACAATATCACCATAGGACGTTTGCGGCTGTGCATACATAGAGAAAATCAGCTTTACGACTTCAGATTCTTCGGGAATGATTGTGTAATGGGCGGTCTTTTTTCCCTCAATCGTGAACGGCTCCAACTTGTAGCCGTATGGAATGCGCCCTCCCATGTAAAACCCCTTGCGGCTCCGGGACATATAGGCATCCATTACTCGCTGTTGGATTGTTTCTCTTTCCAATTCAGCAAATACTACAATGATTTTTAACATCGCCCGTCCCATAGGGCTTGAAGTGTCGAATTTTTCGGTACAGGAAACAAATTCAACCCCGTATTGCTGAAATTCAGTAAACAGATTCATGAAGTCCATAACTGATCTACTAATACGATCCAGCTTATAGACAATAACCCGGTTTACCTCTCCCCTACGTATAGCCTCCATCATGATTTGAAATTGTGGGCGGTCTACGTTCTTTCCACTGTAACCTTTATCCGTAAAGGTTTTGTATGCCCCTCCCCTTGTTTCATATTGGCAATACTCAATCTGGCTTTCAATACTGATACTGTCCACCCGATCTACCGATTGCCTACAGTAAATTGCATCATATTTCTGCATCGGCTCTTTCCTTTCTACAAAAAGAGCCGCCAACGGTCATATTATACCGTAGCGGCTCAGATTCTTCAACCCACGAATTTTGAAAATACATTATATAATCCGTTCTGGATATGTTGTTTTGCCTTTTGCCGTTCCTCATCGTTTGCAAAAACTGGCTTTAAGTTGCGAACAGTAATTTCCTTCCCTCCAACCATCTTTTTATGTTCGGTTGCTGTGTAACTAACGATATTGCTACTCATCAAACATCTACCACCCCTTTTCTGTGAAATATATTCCCTTTACAGGTTGTCCTATTACTGCAAAAAGCAAAAAATCCCGGTCTGTCAGATTGCTTCGACAGCCGGGATAAATTCTTATTTATGTACAGTAGGGTCTTAGGCTTTATTGCCCAACCTTTTAATTGCAGACATTCCAAAAGCTATAATTGCAATAATTGACGTTCCGATAACTCCTATGCACCGTATGGAACTACAAATAAGACTTAATAGAAGTATTCTCTTAATATATATCTCCCCCTTTTAAACCGAATTAATATTCATACAATATTGGCATAGCAATCCTTTATCAACAGCAATAGAATTAATGTTGTGTCCTCGATATTGGATTGCTTCTCCGCAATTAAAACAACGTATAATATCAGATTTTTTTGTATCGCTTAATGTAGGGACTTTTTTAAGTTTATTTATATCTCTACTCGTTTGTATTAGCGAAGTTTTATTTATTATATTGCTTTTTGACGTTGTACTGTCTTGTGATTCTCTGCCACCCCGTTCATCACCATCATAATAAGAGTGACAAGCTGCTTCTGCTACAACCTGTTTCCAATCTTTTGCTTTATGCTCCTTTGCCTTACGTAAGTTTTCACGTGCTTTTAAATAGTTGGCAAGTTCCAAATTAAAGTTAGTGATTGCCTCAGAAAATGATTTTGGATGTGCTAATTTTTCAAGGCGTTCTTTTTCTTCAGCCTCAATTAATTTTAAATAGTGCATCTGTTCATCTTTTGATTCTTCATCGTCCGTTGTTTTTAAGAAATCTTCAAGACTTAATTGAGCACACGCATCATGAAGTACTTCATCCCGAATTGTTTCAAATCTAAGACATGGAATCTTACTTTCATTATAATTTAAAATGCTCTCCCAAATAGGATCGTTAGATGAACAAATTTTAGGATATTGATCACAGTTTTCATATTCCCACGCACCGCCCCACTCTGACGAAATTTCTCCTAAAGCATTCATATAAATTTTACAACATACAATTCTTTGATTTTCATGAAACATATGATATTTCTCGAAATATCGACAAGCTGGACTTACATCTTTGCTCAATAATTCAATTCTCTGTTTTTTTGACAGTTCAAATACGGCATCTAAATTGACCATGGGAACATCAAGAGATTTTGCCCTTCCGTAATGTTTAGGTTTGTTTCCTCTCATAATCATAAGAACATCAGCATAATCAGCAAGAGCGGCCTTATACTTTTGATAATGCTCCATACAAATATCGTGCTGTTCGTGGTAACGGTCAAGGCTTACTCCAATATTGCAGCGGCTCAAATATCTTTGCGGCTGATATTCGTTTCCATTTTTAAAGCAATTAGAACATGAAACGTCAATGATTTGTTTGCACCACCTGATAAGATCAATAAGTCTCTCGCTATAAATTAGCCCATTTGTATTTAGGCCAAATTCAAGTAACGGAATTCCCCGCTTGCACAATCCATTTAGAATGTATTCAAGTGCATTGAGATTTAGTGTAGGTTCACCGCCTGTTATATCTAAATGCCCAATTACTTCTGTTTGGTCAAGAATATTGTCAATATATCTATAATCAATATCCACGTTCTGTGAATTTCCACGTAAACAGTGCGCACACTTCATGTTGCATTTACGAGTTGTTTCGATTGTTAAATTCTCAAATGTTAATTTATTCAATTTGTGTTCCTCCATGATTTGTTTTAATGTGGGGTAGTATTGTACTACCCCGCTATATAGTTTCATTTCTTCATTTTTTTGAGAATATTAGCTGCATTTGTAATGCTACTAAGTGCTGCGGTTATACCTCCACCACATCCCATAGTCGAGCCTCCTTTCATCTAAGTTCTATATTGAAAAATCCGAAATGGATAAATCAAACAATGTTTTGATCTTGATACTGTCGTAATATCCATTCTATCGTTTTGGCAGGCTACCGTATCTGCTGGTAAAGGCCGTGTAGTCTGTGGCCTGTTGTGTCAGTCTACACCCTCCCACCTGAAACGAAGATACGGCATACAATCCATCGTCCTGTAATTCTGCGTCTATATTGATTAAGTCCACTTCAATATTGTGAAAATCTTTGCTGTTTTCAAAATCAGGCAACTTGTCCTGCATCTTTGTCCAAAGCAGAGCATCTACCTGAAGATAGTTACGCCACTTGCCGCCCACCAGTAGCTTTGTCCAGCGACTATCAGCAGACTCCGGGATCACGCCAACGCCGTAGGAGCCTTCTTCCGCTAAAATAGGAATGTTCTGCATTTCTGGAGCCGCTGAATCTATGGCCTCCAACGAAAAAAGGTACTTGCCAAAGCAAGCACCCTCAAACAAAAGATTTATCGTTATTTCAATCTGTCGAGAATCAGGCTGTGTACTGTTGACCGTGTATAGGGCAGGAATCGTTAGTTTCATGCTCCATCCCCTTACCTATCGCTTATACTGTAATCAGGCGGCAAAGTGATATACTCCCTGATATTGTCACGGTTTCTCAACGTGGGATCATCAGCAAATATTCCATGACGATCACCATACCGCTCTATAAAGTCTGCTTTTGCCTGATCGTAGTAATCAGCAATTTCTTCAAAATCAATTTCAGGCTTACCTTCCAAACGGCGGCAATAATTCACATAGCACCAAATAATAAAATCTGGAGCGTCATTAGGCCGATATTTGAATTGCGGTAGAACATCTTCCATACTTTCCGCTTGTTTCATCTTTTCCATTAGCGCAGAAAAACTATTGTCTGCATTTGTTTTTGAACAAGCATTTACAAATTGAGCCAATGCACCGCTTGCTAATTTACTCCAACGGTCAACATCAGGATCATTTTTCATCATAGCACTATGTTCTTTAGCGTCATAACGTACATACCGCAAAAGCAATCTGATTTGAGCGTGTGTAAAATTTGGATAGTCTTGCATAGCGCAATTATATGTTTTCTGCATTTGCTGATATTCTACCTCTGTGTACCCCTCACCAAACAAACGAATCATTCCTTCGGTAACAGCAAAATTATCATCTGAAAGATAATAAACTAAATCCTCTGTGCGCTGTCTTTTTGATGATTTACTTTCAGGGCTGGAGTATGTAGTATCTTGATATTGCTTTAGAGAATTGATGTTTTTGAAATACAATCCCACAGCAGTTTTAACACGTTCATATCCAGCCTTATTTGAATACTGCTTTTTGATTTGTTTATCAACGGCATTCATGATTTTAGGCAAAAATGGCTTATCTACTTTCTGCAATACTTCCTCAAAGTTGCCTATGTCTATAGCGTCAGTATCAGGATTATAAACAGTGTCAATAATGCACTTCCGGCAAATCGGAACTAAGCCGTCTTTATGATAACTGCTGGATGATTTGAAGAATGCAGAATCAGCTTTAGGTTTTCCGCATTTTAAACACACTTTACCGTTCTGCATTATCCTTTCCCTCCTTTTGCCTCAATCTGTTAATATCATCATATATTCTGGGCGCATTTCGGAAATAGAACACTAATCGCATTGGATCACGTTTGTCTTTATCAAGATGATCCAGAATCCACCCTTCTCCTAACAGGAAAGTTGCCATACGCATAGTAAAAACTGGTATTGTTCTATCCTTACTCATACCTGATCCCCCTTCAAAACTTCTTCCAATGGAGGTATAGGTAACTGTTCTGCATAGCGTCTATATTCATCCTTGCCCACATCCTTACTAATCCCGATATATCTGGAAGGCTCTGCTGGAGTGCCAAGATTATTTAGCGTTTGAACATACCCCGGCATAAATTCCCCGAAAAATTCAAGAAAGAGCGGGTTATCTGGTTCGTAGAATAAATATCGTTTCTTATCAGTAATCCCTTGCGAAAGTGGATCATTGACAAATTGCTTTTCTACTTTGTCATAGGCCATTACCGCATTATTTAAATTATCACTTTGAATTAGATAATCAGAAAAGAAGATATTGATTTTTCCGTTTTCTATCTTTTGAACAACTGCTAAATTTGGCATTTTAATTCATCCTCCTAAGTAATTAATAAGGGCAACTTCGCCCCATCAATCAAAGCATACACCGTACAAAGGCACTACTTACCTTCTGTTTTGCGGTCTGCTCCAGCGTGGGCCACTTATCCCACAACTCGCCCATCACTTCATCAAACGTGCGGTACTCACCGTCCTGTTGCGTCTTAATGCCCACGGCCTCAAGAGCCGCTGCCATTGTTGTAATCTTATCGTTACCAATTATGAATACCCCCCTTAAATCAATTCCATAATTTCAACGCTCAAATGTTTCTCAATCAGACGAATGATCTTGACGTTACTAATCTTGCCATCTTTAGCGGCCTTTACTGCCTTCTTTGCCAACTCTGCTTTCGCATCAGAATTCAAACTTGTAAGCATTTCTTCAACTGCATCAACATCATTGCCACACAGCAATTTAAGATCACCACGGCTCAAATTATTTTCAAAGAATCTTTTCAGCTTTAACTTTTCTAAAACCTTATCATTCAACGGCTTTAGCCATCTTTCAGAAAAATAGCGTGGATGTTTTACGCTCATAATCCTAATCTGCTTGTATGTCATTTCCTGCGTGTCGCCAATCTCCATCCAGTTAAAAGTTTCAAATGTAACTGGACAAGTATAGCAAATATTGATTACAAGTGCTTGTACTATAATCTTTGTATCGTCTGTTAAAATCTGTTCTGCCATTTTAAACTACCTTCTTTCTGTTTGATATATTAATATGGACGTGGAACTTGTTTCCACGGACAAGCCGAAGGCAACTCGCCGCCTCAAGCGGCGATTGTCAAGGCTTAAAACTATCACCAAGTTACTCGGTAACAGACTGAATAATCTATCCCCCGCTTACGCCGCCCCCTTATCAAAGGGGGCTAAATAGAGCAAAGAGTTAATTGGTTTATAATATAATTAATCCACCCATACCCAATGTAGGGCAAGGCGGATTGTGCTGGATTGTTCAAATAGTTATTTGTCTGAATTGCCGCTGAAGTCAATATACCATTGATAGTCTTGCCATCTACCACCAGCGAAGGTAATTCTGGAACATAACGCCGAATATGCCAAAAAGAGCATTATGTATGATACATTGATCTCAACGGCAATTTGCCGTTGCTACTGGTTCGCTATCAAGTCAAATATTCTTCTTGCAAATCTTTAATATTGGCACGAGGGTTATCCTTTTTTTCATTGTAGAAATTAGTTAGTTTACTTATAATGTAATTTCTCTGTTTTGCTGTAAATTCTGAATCTTCCGCTAAATCTGCAAACGGCTCCATTTCATATTTTCGTGCATTTTCTTCCTTGTATACTACGTCTAAATCAAATTCCCCTTCGTCATTACAACTAAGCAACAAAATTACTTCCTCACGACAGAAAGGTTCTCTTCGTTGAATCGTTAAATTGCCCAATGCTTTCCTTGCTTTATCAATGATTTCATTCTGCGGAGTACACCGTTTTACTGTAAATTCGTTGCAATATGAAAACTCTGGATGATCTGTGTTAAACGGCCCATCCTCTTTATGAAATGATGAAAAAGGACTTTCATATCTTTTGTAAAATTCCAATGTTCCATCACCAATATTGTTTCTCAATGCATTTGTAGTAAATACCAGATATGTTACTGGTTTATACTGTTCAAGATTAACACTCATGTTTTATCCTCCTATTGATTATGTAGTTATCTGCTGGTTGCATCCATCTTCAGGCTTTGGCCTGTGGCAGTTTGTGTGTTGTCGCCGTTTTGACGTTGCGGGAGTTGGGCCATCCCCCTACGGGGGCTGTCCTAATGAAAGGGGGATAAATATATAATGATACATGAAAACCCCTTACATTCCACCTAAAATGGGCATTCTCAGGACTGGCCTTGTAAAGAAGTTGGCGATACCCCTGTAAAGATACTGGCGATACCCCGTAAAGAAGTTGGCGATACCCCCCTCTGCTGGAGCATTACGCTTCTGGCTGATCCCGTCCCATAAGCCCATAGTTTGAACGGAAGGCCACGCTGATACCATCAACTTTTGTGAAGTCTGATCCAGCATAAATCAAATGGGGATTAACATACAATACATTCTGTTTGCCACGGCTTGTCTTTCCGGGGACTGACACACATAATTGCTGTTCCTCCCCCTCATATTCAAAAATCGGGCTTGTCAGTGCTTCAGTCAACCTCTCCGTATGACCACGCCCCATTTTCAGCTTGCTACAAATGTCAGCAGTTGTAAGAGGTACAATGTACTTTGTCTTTTCCTCATTAGGGTTATTACAAACGATGTTCCATTCTCGATTAATCATGGGGATAATCTGTATAGCATATCCAAAGTGCTTATGTTCTTTTGCGCTTAATCTATGGTACAAATCTTGAATTGTCCCGCAATACAATCTTGTAATATCCTCATCATCTGATTCTCCCCTAAAGAACATTTCATTTATGAAAAGCCCACTTGATTCACGATCAATCAAAAGATTTCCTGCAATACACTTTTTATAAAAGTCTGCTGCTGTTGGTCTGGTAACATTCAATATCTTAGATAAATCTTCTTTGTAAATAGGAATACCACGTCCTTTATAAAGCAACTGGTGATTGAACGTAAGATATGTACTCAAATAAGCCAATCTGCCAACTGTAGCAGAATCAACTTTTGTCAGAATGTCAGTAATCTTCAAAAATGTAAACCCTCCATGATCTCTTGAATTTTGCTTTACTGATTCATTAAACGCTTCGGCTTCTTTTATTTTCAAATATCGTTCTCTTTGTGAGTCGGAAACAAAATATCCATCTTCTTTAATCTGATAATTGTCTTTTTCAAGGTTACTTGGTTGTACCATGTCCCCTTTTTTCATTCGCCTAATCATTCACTACCCCCGTTTCAATTTTAAATCTCCAGTTCATCATCATTCGCTGCTAAGTCTCGCCCAAAATCAACCCCAAGACTGAAGCCATCAGAGTGTGCTTTTCTTTCCACGGCCTTTATCTGTGCTTGTACCAATGTAGTCAGCTTTTTCCGCTGCTCGTTTGTAATACCAAGGCCATCAATATATCCTGCTAACGCAGCGGTTGTCTGGCTGATATTTCCACTATCACAGCTTACCTCCATAGTCACGTTGATCTTATACGGCTGCGGCTCCAGTGCATCAAATGTTGTCTTGCTCAATAGTCCGTTCCTCCTTGTCAAAAATTAAAGATGGCTAAAGGTGGACATACATTCCTCATACTCATCAAGAAATGCTGTTAATCGCTCCTTCTGATTTTTAGATATAGCAAGTCTTTGATTGATAAAACCTGAAAAATCCTTTTCCCTGATCCGAACTTTTGAGGCCAGCCATTTACGGCTGACCCCATACTTTTCAATAAACGAATTTGTTCTGTCGATTAAATAAGATTGCTCTTGAATAGTCAATTAAATTCACCTCAATTCATTCTTCTTTTTACTGGCGGTCAAAATATAGGCCGCTATGTTTTCTTCCCGTACCATCTTTTTCAATAGCCGAAGAACCTTCCCAAAACGGGGATAATGTTAGGTATGAATTTTTAAAAACTATCAAGATTTCCGCCAAATTCCGAAACACCATCCAAGGTTTTTACATATTCAAAATCATAAATCCTAATTGTTCCATCGCCTTTTTCCGTTTCAGTTAGCCAATAAACAGGCTCTTTCCGCTTCTTTATGAGTTCATAGAAAGCCCCAACATGGATTTGAAACAATACCATAAAAAGAAATTTTCGGATATTTCCATAGTCCTTTTTGTCCAGTAGTTTCAAAAGATGATACATGGTTTTTCGCTCCAAAGACAACTTTGAAATATTAGTAACTACTTCCGCTTCAATCTCATCAGCCGCATTACGTTTTTCCGCATTATTACATTGTTCGCTTTTCCAAACACCATCAATTTTCTTTTTTGCTTCTTGAATCATAGCTACAATGTCCTTTGCCTGTTTACTGCGAAGCTGGCCTGATACTGAACTTGAATCAATGAGGCAATCAGCAAAATCAAGTAAATCTTTTGATTTCCAGCGAATCATTTTGTAGCTGCTGATTGCTCTTTCCAAGTAGTCCATAGATGTTTCGTGCTCGATATATGACATACGCCCTTTTTCAATCGAAATATTTTCACTATCCGCTTTAATTGCATTTGCCTCTTTAAGTGTTCCAACAATATCGTGTTTCCTGTATTCACCATCTTCTTCAATATAAATATAATAGTCATCCCGATAGCCTTTATATTCATCAATATATTGAAAGAAAAAGGGCCGTACATACCTACCTTTCGCATCACGCATACCATACTTTTCTTTCAACTTTTTAAGTTCTAAAGTATTATCGGCAGGATTTTCCCGTTTTGCGGAATCAATCTCCAGATTGCTCATAACGTCCAACTGTGCAATATCACAGTATAACTCCATCACATCATCAATGCTGACTCCATGATATAGACGATCCCAAAGGATAGAATTTAACACCTGTGAGAGATTAATAATCTCTCCAATCTTATTGATACTGGTTTTAATATCTAAATCTGCTTTGTCGGAGTTTGTATATCGCCGCTTTAGGCTTGCAGCCTCAACTAATTTGGTAGGGACGGGGAAATGTTTATAATTCCGTTTCGCTGCCTGAAGCATGATCTCATTATTTGTCAGCATAATTGTATCGCTGTCAAAGTCTGCTCCAGACAATCGCTCCAAAATATTTTCATTAATACTATTAATGTACACGATTTCTGGAGTTGGATTTAAGTAGCGATTTATTCCCTCACATCGTACATTCTTTGTTAGTAGAACATTGCCCATAGTAACATGAGGGCTGCGTGATCCTAACAGTTCTTCCCCTTCGGCAAAATATGTACTGTGTACTGTGTTCGGCTCCATGACAGGATTTCCGCTAAACCGCCCTATGGATTGCATCAGCATTTCAACGGGATTTCCGCATAGGACGCTATAATTACCGTGTACAAGGATATGCCCACAACGCAAGTTCTTCTTAAAAGCATCCAAAATTGCCTTTGCAAAGTCACGATATAGCTTTGTCTGAGCAAAACAATCTGAGGTTTCCAGCATCTTAGTAATAATATTATTCTTTGAAGTAATTGTCCTATTGTAGTATGTTTCGTCTGGCGTACAATACTGGTAGCCAATGTGGTGTTTCAATGCTGCTGGATCAATTTTTATCATGTTTGCATAGTCAAGTGATGGTTTCACCAACTGTTCAACTTCATCATAAGTCATTTGGAGTGTGTTTAATAGCTGATAATGTGTCTGCACCAGGCGGCCGCCGAAAAAGTTTGTTTTTTTATCATGCTTTACAACACCGAAACCGGGATACAGGTGATCGAGCCAGCTGTCCCATGTGCCAAATTTCAGGTATTTAATGCTGCTGGGGGTGGTGATCAGTTTTACATCTTCTATTGCGGTGGCCCTGGTTTTTCCGTTCAGCTGTGAGACGCTGGTGATATTGTGGTCCCGGAACCATTGCTGGATATTGCAGTTAAAGCAGCAGGACTTAAACATCAGATTCCGCAGCAGTACCATTCCGTATTCTGCATAATCACCGAAAAGAGAACGATCCATCAGGGACTGTCCGTCCCAGATGGAATTGGAGATTTCACGCCTGCTTTCCGTTGTTTTTAAGCGTCCGTTTTCATCGTGTGTTTCTATGACGTCTTCCTGAAATACGCTGGTGTAGTCATTGATCAGCAGTATGTTTTCAGGGCGGATGCGGAGTGTGCCGGTTATACTGCTCGACGGGAGGGCAATGTACCCTTCATATGCGGCCAGGTCGATTTCCTGTCCTTTCTTTATGTTAATTCCGGCTGAACTGAATTTTAAGAGAGGTTTCTGCAGTTTCTCATTGATAAAAAGACATTTTCCGGTGCGGGCGGAGCCCGCTGATCGTTTCATGCGGCAGTATTTTACGCCATCACAGATAAAACCATTTTTATATAATTCAGCCCGGAGCGCGGCTCCTGTCATCAGGGTTTCCGGTTCTTTCTGTTTCGCATACTGCAGACAGGTTTCTTCCCGGCAGATAAACGGCTCCGGGAGACAGATTTTCCGGGAGACAGGTTCTCCCGTCCGTATGCCGACGATTTCTCCCGCATCATTTTTTGCAATACAGTCCTCAAATATCAGTTTCCCGGAATCATATCCGAATTTTACATAAACATTCCTGCCCATCTGATTCCATTCTTTTACGGAATACCGGAATGTCAGATTTATTACCTGGACGGAATACATATGATTCCCCGCCGTAAAAGCGAAATCTTTCCGCCTGTATTTTTTGTGGTAGATCCGGTATAGCGCAGTCAGATCCAGACTGTAATCAAGCGTATTGATAAATTTTCGCAGGTTGTACTGTCCGTCTCCGCATTTTAAAGAATATCCGGCGGCCGGATCTTTCGTGGAATGTGCTGCCAGGTAAATGTCTTTCGCGTCAATGGAAGGTATGTAGACTGATTTCTGTTTCAAGCGCTATTCCTCCGGATTCTTCAGATGTCTGCTCTCATAATAACTGCTTCCATAGTCAAAACACCTGTAAGTATATTCATATCGCTGAATGTAAGGTTCAAGACGGCCGCTTAAGCACATGTAATCCACAATCCGGCAGATATTCTCCTCGATCGTTTCTATTGTTCCGGGAATATACTGTGCGTCAATTTCCTGCGCGTCAATTCTGAAATCATCCTCGATATCCTCGCGGTTCATCCACATGGAAAGAAAATATTTTTCCTTCTTTTTATCATACCGGTAGGTGCATTTTACGGAATATCCCCCGTATCCGCATTCTTCCGGCGGCATGATCCGGACTGTGCGTCCTTCCCTGATAATTTTTTTCATTTTTTCCTCCGTTTTTTCTTAAATTACTGCCGTCTGGTTCTGTTTTCTGCATTTTTTCTGCACTGTTCGTCAAATCTCTGATCCGAGAGGATGCGGCGGGCAATCACTGAACCGTCCGTATTGCGTTTTCCCCCGCAGTCCGTGTTGTAATCAGATGGGCGGATGATGCCGCCAAAGGTGGTGTGATCTGCCTGAAAAGATCGTGCTCTGTAAAATGTTTCTGTCATGTGCGATGGTAAGTGCTCCTTTCTCTCTGTGAAATCACCGGTACATTTATATATTTCTCCAAAGAGAATCCGTTTTGAGGAAAAAATGGAAATAAATGGAAAAAATAAAAAATGGAAAAATGATGCGGGGGAACCGCAAAATAATATCTGAAAAGATGAAGTGCTGAAAATTTTAGTAAGGCCCGGAGTATGGTCCGGTTTATGGGACAGGTTATCTCGTATGATATTTTTTCCGGGAATGGCAGAGTAGCTGTGCACATAAAAACAAACATATATTCGAAAAAGTATTGACAGAAACAAACATAAGTTCTATAATAAAGACAACAAAAGAGACAGAAAGGTGAGAACAATGGAGCAGATACTGAATGCATATTATGCAGACAATGCAAAGAAGCTGCATGATATGTCTGATAAAATTTTATTAAAACTGCATTTCCCGGATAACGACAGAGACGATTTTTATTCGCTCGCGAATGAAGTTTTTTTCAGCGCCATGCGTCATTATGATCCTTCTGAGTCCTTTGACGGTTTTTTGTATTCATGTCTGTACAAAAAGTTCTGTTCAGAAATTACTGGAAGAATGAGGGACAAGCGGTGTGTGAAGATAAAGGTGAAAGAGAAGGGGGAAGACGGGAAGATAGTGGAAAAAGTCCGAATGATACCTGATGAGTCCCTCGACGCGCCTCTGGGAGATGAGGAAGACAGTACGCTTGGAGACATTCTGCAGAACGGAACGACGGTTGAGAGTGAACTTTTTGACAGGAGAGAAGAAGGGTACAGCAAAAAGATGATGTCATATCTCGACAGACTTTCCGCTATGCAGAAAAATGTACTAAGGCTTCTGACGGCAGGATATCTTCCGAATGAGATCAGGGATGAACTGCAGATTACTGAAAAGCAGTATGCGGACTGTAATGCCGCAATCCATTCATATAGAAATGTTTCAATTTTATTTTAAGACGATGGAGGATATGGTTATGGCAAAACCCCGTAAGCAGACTTATACCATGGATATGTATCTGCGCAAAATCAGGGATAAAGATATCTGTGATAATGCGGATGTGCAGAGGATGGCTGGCGCATGGAAAAACGGACAGATGAATGAACTGATTTTTACGGTGCTTACAGAGGACTATATTCCCCCGATTATTTTAGGAGAGGAGGAAAGTTCCCAGCTGTGGATTATTGACGGTCTCCAGAGGACATCCTCCTTAATGAGGTACCGGTACGGCAATCAGAAAATCACATCTGCGATTGAAAATTCAGTGATTCCCTACAGAACCAGGCGCAAGGACGACAATGGTGCGATCATGCTGGACGGAAATGGCAATATACTGTGGGAAGACGTGGAATTCAGTATCAGAAACAAAACGTACGGGGATCTTCCCGATGAGCTGAAGAAAAAGTTCAACGAATACCAGATTGAAACGGTCATACATGAGGAATGCAATACCAGACGGATTTCAACCCTGATCAAGCGGTACAATAATCACACGTCCATGAATACCGCACAGAGGGCATTTACTCACATTGATCATTTTGCTAAAGATGTGCGCCGGATTCTGGACACGGGTTTTTTTACAGAGCATGATATTTTTACGGAGAATGAAAAAGTAAACGGGACGGTGGAACGGGTTGTGCTGGAATCTGTCATGTGTATGTTTCATCTGGATCACTGGAAAAAAAGTCCCGCTGATGTGGCCAGATATTTAAATATTAATTCTGACAGAGAGGAATTCCGAAAGCTGGGAGATAATCTGTGCAGGCTGGCGGACACGGTGCCGGATGAGCTTTTGAAAAAGATTTTTACCGTAAAAGATTCGTTTATCTGGCTTTCGCTTTATAATAAGTTTTCCTTGGACGGATACGATGACAAGAGATTTTCAGCTTTTTTAAAGGCGTTTGACGACGGACTCTGGGAAAAGCCGGTCGGAGGAAGGCGGTTCAATGAAGTGGACAAAGAGGGAAGCACCAAGGATAAAACAGTGATTATGTCAAAACTGCATATTCTTGAAAAGCTGATGTATGAATTTCTGAGTGCTGATAAGGAGGATTCATCAGGGGAGACAGAGTTCCTGGGATTTTTAAAAGAGAATGTGGACGGAAAAATCACGGCAGAAGATATCGGCTATTATACGGACAATCTGGAGGCATGGACAATCGGCATAAAAGAAAGTTCAAAGATGAACGACAGGAAAAACAGGCCGTCAATGACTGCAATTGCAGTCTATGCGTCTCAGAATGAAGCAGATTGTGATGATGAGACGATGACAGACTGGTTTGCTGATTATGAAGCGAGAAACCCGGACTACATACAAAATCAGAAAGACAACTATCTGCATATGAAAGGTGATCTTGATCAGTACGTCAGGAATAAAAAGCAGGAAATGGACGGGTCCTCAAAGATGTTACTGTCCGGCGGATTGTAAGAAAATAAAAGAAAGCACACAAAGACAATACAGACACATCCGCACAGAATCAGAGTATAAGGTCTGAGCCGGCAGGAACGTGCAAGTCTGAGAGATAGATAAAATGCAGCGATTGTACTGAGAACAAAGATGCCGATGTCCAGAATGAAGACATCTTTCCCCAGAAGAGCGGTATAGGTGTAGAAAAGTGCCGGGATCAGGAAGGTACCCGCCAGAATTCCGGAACAAAGAGAAGAAGTAATGCAGGGAACATCACTCCGCAGTCCGGGAATTACTGAAAGGGAATAAATCAGCATTGGGAAGAAAATTAGTTTCATATGTTCCCATACTGATTCGTTGACAGGTGTAAAAAATCCGGCTATTTTATTTTTTCCGGTCCATTCATAGAGAAAGTGGGCAGGTACTCCTGTGGCCAGGACAAAAAGGATACCGATGATGACGCAGCATTTTAACTTGTTCATAACATTACCTCGCACCATAAAGTATATGCGGTCAGCAGGTGAAATATTCCGGAATGACGGGAGGGAAACGATGACTGGGCGCCGATCTTTTTAAATGTATGAATAATCAGGGAGGAAAGCGGTTTCTGACAGATATTGCATGGTGCGAATGATCAGGATGCCGGCCTCCGGATGTGAGCGAAATTGTTAACAGGGATGTTTTTTGCGGATCATATAAATTATAATCTTTACTTTTTGGAAGATTCTGCCGATATTCTTTTCAGATAAACGGAGTTATCAGACACTGACAGGGACACCCGGTCATTTCAGGGAGGAAGAATATGGGACAGATGAGCAACAGTGCCGTCGGCTCTTATATGGCGGATTACCAGTACCGCACAGAGCAGACCAAAAAGAATGAAAACACAGACAAATCCGGAAAGACAGAGAAAAAAGTCAGACCGGGCGGCAGAACCATCGGGGATGTACAGCTTTCAGAAAAGGCTGCGAAGTATTATGAGAAGCTGAAAGCAAAATATGGCAATATGGATTTTGTCATTGTATCCGCGGATAAGAAGGAAGAGGCGGAACGGAATAAGGGGATGTACAAGAGCTCGAAGGAGCTGCTGGTACTGATTGACGCTGACAAGATCGAGAAGATGGCGGAGGATGAGTCTTACCGTAAAAAGTACGAGTCCATCTTAAGCGGCGCCACCTCCAAAATGAATCAGATGAAGCAGAGGCTCGGGTCGAGGGCAAAACATGTCAGGTCTTTCGGGATGACATTTGATGATAATGGGACGGCTTCCCTGTTTGCGGTGATCGACCGGTCGCTGGCGAAGCAGCGCGAGCGCATTGCTGACAAAAAGGAGAAGATCGCGGAGGACAGGAAAGACGCGGCAAAGGAGGCAGCCGCGGAGCGGGCGGAGAAGTGGAGAAATCCATCGGATAAGATCGTGTTCCGGGATGACGATGAGGTGACGGCTGCGGACGCGCGTGACACGGTCACGGTCACAGCGCCGACATGGGATGAGCTTTTTCAGAAAATAGATCACGTGATTGGCGGCCGGCAGGATTTTGTCCGGACAGACGCGGAGAAAGCGGTCGGAGGTTCTTTTGATTACTCCCTTTGACAGATCAGGAAGGCAGTTTATTTCAGAAATCGTTAGCCGGGAAGGGCAATTCATGTTATATTATACTTGCACCTTTAGTGTGCATCATGTATGATAGAACGTGAGTCGCCCGTTTTGGCGTTGGAATGAGGAGGATGCGGACAGTATGGATAATGAAAATGTCTCAAAGAATTTTATTGAGCAGATCATCGAGAAGGATATCGGGGAAGGGCGGTGCCGGACGGTGTGCACGCGGTTTCCACCGGAGCCGAACGGTTATCTGCACATCGGCCATGCCAAGTCCATCCTGCTGAACTACGGACTGGCACAGAAATATCACGGGAAGTTCAACCTGCGTTTTGACGATACGAATCCGACGAAGGAGCGCAGCGAGTTTGTGGAGGCGATCGAGGAGGATATCCGGTGGCTTGGGGCAGACTGGGAGGACCGCCTGTTCTTTGCGTCCGACTATTTCGGGCAGATGTACGAGGCTGCAGTGAAGCTGATCCGGAAGGGAAAAGCGTATGTCTCGGATCTGACTGCGGAGGAGATCCGGGAATACCGCGGGACTCTCACCGTTCCGGGCAGGGAGGATCCGTTCCGGGAGCGCAGCGTCGAAGAAAATCTTGCGCTCTTTGAGGATATGAAAAATGGCGTATATGGCGATGGGGAAAAGGTGCTGCGCGCCCGGATTGATATGACTTCTTCCAATATCAACATGCGGGATCCCGTTATTTACCGCGTGGCGCATATAAATCATCACCGGACGGGAGATACGTGGTGTATTTATCCGATGTATGATTTTGCACATCCGATCGAGGATGCGATCGAGGGTATCACGCATTCGGTGTGTACCCTGGAATTTGAGGATCACAGGCCGCTTTACGACTGGGTGGTGCGCGAGCTGGAATATGAGGTCCCGCCAAAGCAGATTGAGTTTGCGAAGCTTTATCTGACCAATGTTGTCACCGGAAAACGCTATATCAGGCAGCTGGTGGAGGAGGGCATTGTGGATGGCTGGGATGATCCGCGTCTTGTCTCGATCGCCGCGCTGCGCAGAAGGGGATTTACACCGGATTCCATCCGGATGTTTGTGGAGCTGTGCGGCGTTGCAAAGGCGAACAGTTCGGTAGATTATGCAATGCTCGAATACTGCATCCGCGAGGATCTGAAGATGAAGAAGCCGAGGATGATGGCGGTTCTCGATCCGGTAAAAGTCATTATTGACAATTACCCGGAAGGTCAGACGGAGTATCTGACTGTCGCGAATAATCTGGAAAATGATGCGCTGGGGAGCCGGGCGGTTCCGTTTTCGGGAGAGCTTTATATTGACCGCGAGGACTTTATGGAGGAGCCGCCGAAAAAGTATTTCCGCATGTATCCGGGCAATGAGGTGCGCCTGATGAACGCTTATTTTGTGACATGTCATAGTTTCACGAAGGATGAAAGCGGAAGGGTGACGGAGATCCACTGCACCTATGATCCGGCTTCACGCGGCGGAAACAGTCCGGACGGAAGGAAGGTAAAGGGGACGATTCACTGGGTCAGCGCTGCGCATGCGGTCAGAGCCGAGGTGCGTCTGTATGAGAACATTGTGGATGAGGAAAAAGGGGTTTACAACGAGGATGGAAGCCTGAATCTGAATCCGGATTCGCTCACGGTTTTAAAGGACAGCATGGTGGAGGAAAACCTTAAGAATGCGCAGGCTTATGACAGTTTTCAGTTTGTGCGTCAGGGATTTTTCTGTGTGGATGCGAAAGATTCCAGACCGGCCGCGCTTGTGTTTAACCGCATTGTATCCCTGAAAAGTTCGTATGTCCTGCCAAAGCAGGAGTGAGGGCTGCACAAGTATTTCCGGCTGCCTGAAATCTGCTTTCCAGGGACATCAGGGGGAGTTCCCGAAGCGGTAAAAATGGATTCATTCAGAAAAGGAAAAGCAGGAAAGGCGGGGCGTCCCGGGGAAGACGGAGGAGAGAATGGGAATATTTTCAGGGTTAAAAAATTTAGGCCTGGGGAATATGGAAGGCATGGATCTTTTTGAGGAAAAAAAGGATCAGGTGAAACAAAAGCCCGAACCCATAGCGCCTCCCAAGCCGGAGGAGAAAGATTTGATCTATGACAGATCTTTTGTCTGTCCGGTGTGCGATTCCACATTTACCTCCAAGATCATGAAATCCAGCAAGGCCAGGCTTTTGGGGACGGATCCGGACCTGCGTGCCCGGTATGAGGGCATTGACGCGGTAAAATATGATGTGGTAATGTGCCCTGTCTGCGCATACGCCGCGCTGATCCGCTATTTTACCAATGTGACTTCTTCCCAGGCCAGGCTGATCAAGGAAAAAATCAGCCAGTCAGTGAGTCTTACCAAGTATAATGATGAAATTTACAGCTATGAGCAGGCTATGGAGAGATATAAACTGGCGCTTGTAAATGCGGTTATAAAACGTGCAAAACCAAGCGAAAAAGCATATATCTGTCTCAGGAGCGGCTGGCTTCTCAGGGGGTATGCGGAGAGCCTGAAAGAGAAGGAAGATTATGACAGTAAGCTGGTAGATGGACTGGCGAAGCAGGAAAACGAATTTCTGGAAAACGCCTACAAAGGTTTTTCGGAGGCCAGACAGTCGGAGATGTTTCCCATTTGCGGCATGAACACTGTCACGCTGGATTATCTGGTGGCAGTGCTGGCAGTGCGCTTTAAAGATTATGAGGTGGCCACGAAGCTTTTGAGCGCGGTCATCACGGCTCCAGGGGCAAACGCCCGTATCAAGGACAGAGCCCGGGAATTAAAGGAGCAGATTATACGTGACATGAAAACAAAATGACGGAGTTCCGGCAGCGGATACGGGGGAAGAACAGGTTTGCCGCAGCATCCGCGCAGGCAGAAGGCGCCGTAAGGAAGGCCGTGTGTCCGGGACGCCGGAACAGGGGTGCATTTTGAATGAGATGATTTTTCAGCTGTGTACGGACGGAAGCAGATGTCTGTACGAGCAGATATATGAACATATCAGGGGAGAAATCAGGGAGGGGAAGCTTCTTTCGGGAGAGAGGCTTCCCTCCACACGTTTTCTGGCAGAGTATCTGCAGGTGGCCAGAAGTACGGTGGACTATGCCTATGGACAGCTGATCAGCGAGGGATATATAGAGTCAAGACCCTGCAGCGGATACTATGTCTGTCCCATGGAGGAGCTGGTTCAGCTGGAAGGGCCCATGGGGACGGAACAGAAGGACGCGGAAACTGCAGGCAGGGAAAATTCCGGCAGAAGGGTTAAGGCGGAAAAAAACAGGGAAAAAAGCCCGGCCGGCCGGAGCGGAGAACAAGAAACGGCTGGGGAAAACGGTTACCCAATTGATTTTTCACCATATGACATAGATATGGCTGGTTTTCCTTTCGGTG
>OFHA01001095.1_pt1 | contig 20353 bp, 16 predicted proteins | sample 1521891 | NCBI WGS metagenome assembly OFHA01 (sample SAMEA3504089, study PRJEB24116) | mouse gut metagenome | biome: mouse gut; feature: mouse-associated habitat; material: faeces | place: Denmark | collected 2011
GCCGTAAAGGAGGCGTTGTCTGCCGCGGAGACGGGAATTATGCGCTACGGTGTGAAGATACGGATCCACACCGATTATAACAGCGTGGGGAAGATGCAGCATCTGCTCGGGAGGCGGGGGATTGTGCCAAAGGCCGAGTACGGTGAGGCGGCGATATTTACCGTGACCGTTCCGGTGGGCGAGGCGGAGGCGCTGAAAAAGGAAGTTACGGAGGCGACATGCGGAAAAGCAGGGCTGACGGAACTTGAGAAAATTTATTTCGTTGACAGGGAGTAAACCTGTCACTATAATAGGATGGCAGGGGGCGGAACCATGTGTTTTGTTCCCGTATACGGTATTGTTTTAAAATCCGGTAAAATAGAAGAGAGCAGTTCGGAAAGGTGGTGGTTTTTATGAAGAAGAGTACAGCAAAATGCAGCAGCGATAATCCTCTGCCTCGAAGTAGGCGCATAAAGATCACAACTGAAAAGGAGAGCTGCTATGGAAATGATACAGGAAGAAAGAACCCAGCAGGAGATGAAGCAGCTGCTGGATGAAAAGCAGTACACAAGGCTCCGCCAGAGAGTTGCGGAACTCAATGATGCGGATATCGCGGCGGCAATGGAAGAGATGGAGGAGAAGGACCTTCTGAAAATGTTCCGGATTCTCCCTAAAAGCATGGCTGCCGATGTTTTTTCCTATCTGGAAGTGGAGAGCCAGCAGTTTATTATTACATCCCTCTCCGAACGGGATGCGGCGGATATTATCGATAACCTGATGTCCGATGACGCGGCGGATCTGCTTGAGGAAATGCCGGCAAACGTGGTAAAAAAGCTGCTTGCAGGCGCAAGCCCGGATACAAGGCGGGATATCAATCACCTGCTGCGCTATCCGGAGGATTCTGCGGGCAGTATTATGACCGTGGAGTATATGGATTTTAAGGAAGACTACACGGTGGAGGACGCCATCGCGAAGATCCGGAAGATGGGGATGGATTCGGAGACCATCAATATCTGCTATGTGCTGGATAAGAAGCGGAAACTGGTGGGGACGGTGGCGCTGCGCTATCTGCTGCTGAGTGAGCCGGAGGCGATCATCGGGGAGATGATGCATGAAAATGTAATATCCCTGCAGACGCTGATGGATCAGGAGGAAGTGGCAAGACAATTTAAAAAATACGATTTTACGTCGATGCCCGTGGTGGACAACGAGAACCGGATGGTGGGCATTATCACCGTCGATGACGTTGTGGATATCATTGAGGAAGAGACCACGGAAGATATCGAAAAGATGGCGGCTATCGTCCCTTCTGACAAGTCGTATATGAAAACGGGTGTTATTGAAACCTGGAAAAAGAGGATGCCCTGGCTGCTCCTTCTGATGATATCCGCCACCTTTACCGGCAGGATCATCACTTCTTTTGAGGGAGCGCTGAGCGCTTGTGTGGTGCTCACCGCCTATATCCCGATGCTGATGGATACCGGAGGGAATGCGGGCGGACAGGCAAGTGTGACAATTATCCGAAGCATTTCCCTGAACGATGTTGAGTTTTCGGATCTGCCCAAGGTCATCTGGAAGGAGTTTCGGGTGGCGCTGATCTGCGGTGTTACGCTGGCGGCGGCGAATTTCTGCAAGCTGCTCTGGTTTGACAGGGTTTCGATGACGGTGGCGGCTGTGGTGTGCCTGACTTTGCTGGTGACGCTGGTGGCGGCAAAGTTTATCGGCTGTGTGCTGCCCATGCTGGCAAAGAAGATCGGCTTTGATCCGGCGGTGATGGCAAGCCCGTTTATCACGACGATTGTGGACGCGGTGTCGCTTATGACTTATTTTCAGATCGCGGCGGCGCTGCTGGGAATATAATGCCCATGGAAAAACAGCATTTGTCCCTGGGCGCACAGCTTCCAATACGGATGTCGTATTTCAGACAGCCGTATTTGTAAGTTCGGATCAGGTGTGCCGGGAGGACAAATGCGGTACTAAAACAGGAGAATATAATGAAAAGAGAACATGTAAGAAACATAGCGATCATAGCCCATGTAGACCATGGCAAAACGACTTTGGTGGATGAACTTTTAAAGCAGAGCGGTACTTTTCAGGAACATCAGGCGGTGGCGGAACGGGTTATGGATTCCGGTGATATTGAGAGGGAGAGAGGGATTACGATCCTCTCAAAGAATACCGCCATCACCTATAAAGATACGAAAATCAATATCATCGATACACCGGGACATGCGGACTTCGGCGGCGAGGTGGAGCGCGTCCTCAAAATGGTTAACGGCGTTGTGCTGGTGGTGGATGCTTTTGAGGGCCCCATGCCCCAGACAAAGTTTGTGCTGAAAAAGGCGCTGGAACTGGATCTTGCGGTGATCGTCTGCATCAATAAGATCGACAGGCCGGAGGCAAGGCCGGTGGAGGTGGAGGATGAGGTGTTGGAGCTGCTTCTGGAACTGGAAGCAAGCGACGAACAGCTCGATTGCCCCTTTGTCTATGCATCCGCCAAAAACGGCAGCGCCACCAGGCAGCTTACCGTAAAAAATAAAGATATGACGCCGCTGTTTGATACGATTCTGGAATATATCCCCGCGCCCGAGGGTGATCCCGATGCGGGGACGCAGGTGCTGATCAGTACCATCGATTACAATGAGTATGTGGGGCGTATCGGCGTCGGCAAGGTGGATAACGGCGTGGTGAAGGTGAATCAGGAGGTTGTGATCGTCAACCACCATGAGCCGGACAAGCAGAAAAAGGTGAAGGTCAGCAAACTGTATGAGTTTGACGGGTTAAACAAGGTGGAGGTGAAGGAGGCGGGAATCGGTTCCATCGTGGCCATTTCCGGTATTGCGGATATCCATATCGGCGATACGCTCTGTTCTCCTGAGCATCCCGAACCGATTCCCTTTCAGAAGATATCGGAGCCCACCATCGCCATGGATTTTATTGTCAACGATTCCCCTCTTGCAGGGCAGGAAGGAAAGTATGTGACAAGCCGCCATATCAGGGACAGGCTGTTTAAGGAACTCAATACGGATGTCTCTCTGCGGGTGGAGGAGACGGAGAATACGGATGTGTTCCGGGTTTCCGGCAGGGGCGAGCTGCATCTGTCGGTGCTGATCGAGAATATGCGCCGTGAGGGCTATGAGTTTGCGGTCAGCAAGGCGGAAGTTATCTATAAGAAGGATGAAAGCGGTAAACTTCTTGAGCCCATGGAGTCGGTTTTTGTAGATGTGCCGGAGGAATTTTCAGGCGTTGTGATAGAGAAGCTGAGCCTCAGAAAGGGCGAGCTGCAGAATATGGGCAGGGCTTCCGGGGGCTATACCAGACTGGAATTTTCCATGCCTTCAAGAGGACTGATCGGCTATCGCGGCGATTTTCTGACGGATACCAAGGGGAATGGCATTATGAATACCCAGTTTGACGGCTATGGTCCCTACAAGGGAGATATCCAGTACCGCAAGCAGGGTTCCCTGATCGCTTTTGAAGCGGGGGAGGCCATCACCTACGGACTGTTTAACGCGCAGGAGAGAGGCGCACTGTTTATCGGACCGGGTGAGAAGGTGTATGCCGGCATGGTGATCGGACAGACCGGCAGGGCGGAGGACATTGAGGTCAATGTCTGCAAGACAAAACATCTGACCAATACCCGTTCTTCCAGCGCGGACGAAGCGCTGCGCCTTGTGCCGAAGAAGATTATGAGTTTAGAGCAGTCGCTTGATTTTATCGATACGGATGAACTGCTGGAAGTGACGCCGAAGACGCTGCGGATCAGGAAGAAGATCCTGGATCCCACAATGCGGAAACGGGCGGCGATGAAGAAGGGATAAGTATACAAAGGGAAGTGATATCATGAGAAATACGCCCTTTTCGGGAAAGTGCTCCCCCAAATTTAAGCTGAGAATTGAAAAAGGTTATCCGTTTGATCGGATAGCCTTTTGAAATTAATCTGACTTATCTTATCTGTCATTAATTTTTTCATTAGGATTCTTCTCTGTATTCAAAGACAAACCACTTTTCATTCATATAAATCTCTATTGTATCGTCTGCTCCATACTGATAACCAAATCCACTTCCAAAATTAGACTGATTATCTTCTGTTGGAATTTCAGTTCCATCGACAGTTGACGTTATTTCTCCATCCATATTGCCACAACGTGTATCAACGGTGGGCCGAACGTTATTCGGACCGTGCCAGAGAGGAAAGAACCTGATGAAAATCAGGAAATTCTCTGTTTAACCGTATGGGCTTTCCGGTTTCATCCGTAAAACAATGTTCGGAATGTCCGGTGCAGACGGTTTTTCCATCCGCGTTTTTCATCTCATAGTCCAGTTTGAGCCGGACGCCCTTCCACTCCGCCACGGAAACATGGATCATGATTTCATCTGAGAAAGTGGTGCTGATTTTGTAGCTGCATGACACGGCTGTCACAGGGGAAATGATCCCCAGGGATTCCAGTTTCTGATAATCCCATCCGATTTGACTCAGAAAGTCAATGCGGGCTTCCTCCATCCATCTGATGTAGTTAGAGTGGTGGGTGATCCCCATCTTGTCGGTTTCATAGTATTGAACGGTATGTTTGTATTCTTTCACAGGAGAACCTCCCTTATAGACTTTTTATGGTTTTAAATTATGGTTTTTGCGGTTTTGAAACAGATGGTTTAATTTTATCATAAGTATTTTGCGGATTCAATGGGATGCGGCCGGATTTTTGTAGGCGGATGTCACTGAATGGGAGATTGCTTGCGACAGTTAAAGGCGCATATCTTCAAACTGCATAACTGGTTGAAAGAAGAACGGAATGGTTGGCATTAACCACATATCCAGCCATCTTTTAGCAAATCTTCATCATAAGGAGAACTGATTGTATGAATCCTGCCTGAATGGATATTGTGAATTATACAATTTGCCCATTCGCCTTCCTTTATTTCAGAGAATAAGCCTTTTCCTTTTTTCCACTTTTTTCTATCTCTATACATAGCAGTAATCTTACGTTGTTCAAAAGTATGGTCATTCATTGGAATTACAATAATGTCCCCAATTCTAATGGTCTCTCCTTTTTCAGCGATAACATGTACATGAACTTCATTCTTATCATAAGCTGATGTACTCGCCATTTGAAAAATCATGATATGCACCTCAACTTTCGATTTATCGGGTAGTTTTCTGTCCAAGTATAGCACTTCTTTCCTATGAAAACAATCGGTGTTCCTGGTCGCCTGGATTTTTGCCGTTACCGCTTCGCTGCCGAAAAAACGGGGGACAGAGGCTGCTATGACTTAATATTGCTGATCTGCGGTTGCATAAGGGGCTGGGTGGAGCATTACCGGGAGACTGAAGCCGATACTATTTGCAAAAAACTCTTGACATATTACCATTTTGATATTATCATAATGATATTAAGAAAAAACAGAGAAAAAAGGGAGGGAAAAACATGGGTATCACATACAAAAAATTCGATCCTACGGAATATGTTATGAAGGTGAAAAAGGGGAAGGTTGTTCAACAGGGGCTGGGGCTGTCTTTTTTCTATCATACGATGACCGAGAGCATGATGGTTATTCCAACTACGGCGTTTGATACAAGTTTTGCGTTCAACGATATTATGACATCGGATTTCCAGTGCGTCAGCGTGCAGGGGGATATCTCCTATATTATCACGGATTATGAGAAGGCGGCTCAGATGGTGGATTTTTCCTACAGGGATAAAAAGGAATACGCCGTTGTCCTGAAAGAGGCAAAACAGAAGATGGCAAAGCGGATTATCAATCTGGCAAAGGTCCATGTGGCAAAGCTGGTCAGCGGTAAAAATGTGCGGGAAGCGATTATCTGTGCGGATGAGTTGGCGGAAGCGCTGAAAACGGGTATGAAAAATGATAAAACGATTCAGACCTTTGGGCTTGAGATGATTTCGGTGTCCATTCTCAGCGTTCTGGCGCAGGCGGATACCAGGAAGGCTCTGGAAGCTGCCACCAGGGAGGAAATTTTAAAACAACAGGACGATGCGATCTACAAGCGCAGAAATGCGGCCATCGAACAGGAACGTATCGTCAGGGAAAATGAGCTGAACACGGAGATTAAGGTTGCGGAGAAAACGAAGGAAAAGCGGGAGAAAGAGATGGAGATGAAACGCCTTGTACAGGAGAGACAGGCGGAACTGGATGCCAGAAAGCTGGCGGATGATATCCGGCTGGAAGAAGAGAACTGCAAGCTGGTGGATTTGCAGACGGAGAATGAAAAGAAGAAATCGGATGCGAAAGCTTATGACTCGGAGGCAATCTTAAGGACCTTTACCAGCGTGGATAAAGAGGTGGTGAAAGCCCTTGTGACAAGCGGAATGGACAGCAGGGCACTGATTGCCAGGGCGTTTGTGGAGATCGGGGATAAGGCGGATAAGATCGGCGTGCTGAACGTGTCGCCGGATCTGCTGGAATCACTGGCGAATGCATAAGCCGGAATCGCAGACAAATACATAAAATATAATCGTCTGCAAATACAATGCATAACATGGAACCTGACAGAAAGTGTGCGGGCGGCAGAGCAATCCACAGAAGCAAAAAAGATATGAATAAGAGGAGCATGGCGATATGGACAGAAGTATGAACAAGGTAGTTCTTGTCACAAGAGAGACAAGGCTACAGGAACTGATCCGAAAATATAATACGATGGAGCAGGCGCGGTTTTATATGGAACATCTGGGCGCGGATTTTTCCGATTATCTGCGGGAAGATAAGAACTATCGGGAAGCGGTGGAAAAGGTGGCGGCAGCAGCGGAAAAATATGCCAGAGTACAGCGCATCAACCGGGATTTTCTGCCTAATATGCTGTTTGGCGAAAAGGATATCGTTGTTGCCGTCGGACAGGACGGACTTGTGGCAAATGTGATGAAATATTTAAACGGACAGCCGCTGATCGGTATCAATCCCGATCCCGCCAGGTGGGACGGCATATTGCTCTCTTATGAGGCGGGGCAGGCGGAGACGGCGCTTGTGAAAACCCTTGCGGGCAATTATGCGGCAAAAGAGATTACGATGGCACAGGCAAGTACCCGGGACGGGCAGTGTATGCTCGCTGTCAATGATTTGTTTATAGGGCACAGGAGCCATGTGTCCGCAAGATATGATATCACATGGAACAGAGCCAGGGAGCATCAGTCATCCAGCGGCATCATCGTCTCCACCGGGCTTGGTTCTACGGGCTGGTACAGATCCGTCATTACCCAGGCGGCGGGGATCGCCCGGGTTTTCCTCAAACAGGAATTGAGGGCGGAGAGGCTCAGGTGGGACGACGACAGGCTTATCTTTGTGGTCAGGGAGCCCTTTCCCAGCCGCTCTACCAAAACCGATATCGTTTTCGGCGAAATCGGTGAGAGCGATGATTTTCGTATTTTGTCACAGATGTCCGGAAACGGTGTGGTCTTTTCGGATGGAATCGAGGCTGACGCAATCGAGTTTAATGCCGGAACGGAGGTTACGATACGGAGGGCGCCCCGGAAGGGGATGCTGGTGGTCGCCTGATTATGTGTGGAACCATGTGATTAAAAGGACCGAAAAGAGCACCAACGTCATAACCATTGGTGCTCTTTATCAGTCCTTTAAACTACTCTGATACTGCGTTAATACTTCTTACCACTCCGCAATAGATCCGTCCGCATGCCTCCATACGGGATTCTTCCAGTTGTGGTTTTCTTTCGCTTCTTCAAGAACCAGTTCCTTGTTTACATCTACGCCGAGTCCCGGAAGCTTCGGCAGATTTACGTAGCCGTCGATAAACTCGAAATCTTCCTTGTTGTTTACATAATCCAGAACACTCTTGCCCACGTTGTAGTGGATGCCCATGCTCTGTTCCTGGATCACGGCGTTGTAGCAGGTAGCGTCCACGTTCAGGCAGCTTGCCAGAGCGATCGGTCCGAGAGGACAGTGGGGCGCCAGCGCCACATCGTAGGCTTCCGCCATGGCGCCGATCTTTTTCACTTCGGTTAAACCGCCTGCATGGCTTAAGTCGGGCTGGATAATATCTACGCCGCCGGTCTGCAGAAGGCGCTTGAAATCATATTTGCTGAAAAGGCGCTCGCCGGTAGCGATGGGAATATTACATGCCGCCGCGATCTCGGGGAAGTACTCCATATTTTCGCACAGTACGGGCTCCTCGATAAACATCGGATCAAACTCTTCCAGTTTTTTGGCAAGGATCTTAGCCATGGGTTTGTGTACACGGCCGTGGAAATCGATGGCAATGCCGAAATATTTGCCGCAGGATTCGCGGATTGCGGCAACACGCTCGAGCACCGCATCTATCTTATCATAGGAATCCACCATCTGCAGTTCTTCGGTGGCATTCATCTTGATCGCCTGAAAGCCCGCGTTTTTCTTCTCGAGAGCGGCAGCGCCCACATCGCTTGGACGGTCTCCGCCGATCCAGCTGTATACTTTCATTTTTGTGTGGCATGCGCCTCCCATCAGTTCGTATACGGGCACGCCGAGAGCCTTACCCTTGATATCCCAGAGAGCCTGGTCGATACCGGAGATGGCGCTCATCAGCACGCCGCCGCCTCTGTAGAAGCCCGCCCGGTAGAGAGTGCTCCAGATATCCTCGATCTTCCTCGGATCTGCGCCGATCAGATAGTCCTTCATTTCCTGTACGCAGGCGAGAACGGTGCTGCAGTGGCCTTCCAGTACGGGCTCGCCCCAGCCCTCGTTGGACAGCGTGCCGTAGAAACCCCAGCCGGTGATGCCCTCGTCCGTGATGATCTCCACAAAACCCCAGCGGGGACGGACTGTGTAGGTGTTGACTTCCATAATTTTCATGACAGAATTCCTCCTTCTTAATATAGAAATAGTTTTGTATAGAATATATAGTTCTGCATATCCTGACGGTGCTGATGAAAAAAATAATCGGGTGAAAGTGCTCCCCTGCAGGATGACGGAGCCATAAAAATAAATAAAATATAAAGTTGATATACAAACAAAGCGCTGAAAAGGAGAAAGGGAATACTGCCTTCCGGCCTCCCGGCGTGACGAAGTTTGTTGCATAATGATAATCAAGAATTATTATATAACATTGTCCGACAAAAACAATCCGGCAAAATGCACAAAATGAAGCTGAAAAATTGTGCATAACGTAAAAAAATCACTGCGAAATGAAAGGAACTCCATTTTTCGTTGACAAATTGAAAGTGGGATGTTAGATTGAATTTATGTTGAATTGGTTAGACAACTTGTACCACTATAAGTTGTCGGCCACTGCCGCATTTTCATGTATCAGGCACGGGATGTAAGGATGAAACATATCGTGCCGGTATAAGGAAAATACGGTATACATAATAATACTAAATTTCAAGAGGAGGGATTTATTATGCTGGATCCTAAGTATGTGCCGTTGTTTATCGGCGGCTTCCTCGCCTACATTGGGATTATGATTCTGGTAGGCGTGTTATCAACCAGAGGAAAAACAAGTGGTTCTAACTTCCTGACAGGCGGTGCCAACCTCGGTTTCTTCCTTATCTTCTGTACTGTAGGCGCAACAATGATCGGTACAGGTTCTTCCATGGGCGCTATTGCCAACGGCTATAACGGCGGCTGGGCAGGCGCTATCTACGGTCTGGGTGCTTCCACAGGTATCCTTTCCATGCTTCTGTTTGTTAAGATTCGTGACAAAAAGTTTCTGACCATGTCAGAGGAAGCGCAGTATTATTACGGCGGTAAAAAGATCATCCGTCAGGTAATGGGCTTTATGATGTTCGTGGTTGAGATCATCTGGCTTGGTAACCATATGAACGGCGGTTCCAAGTATCTGGCTTACATCACGGGGATGGATGATGTCATCTGTAAGATTATCACGGTGCTTGCATTTGCGGTTTACGTATTTATCGGCGGTTACCTGGCAGTGGTTGTAACGGATGCGGTTCAGTTCTGTGTTATCGTTGCGGGTTTCGCACTGATCGCGGTGAAAGCTATTCCGGCGGCAGCAGGATACGCAAATATCGCGGCTACCTTTGAGGCGGCAGGAAAACCCGGCGCCATGGGATTCTACGGACTGGCTCAGTACGGTCTTATGCCGGCAATCGCGCTGGTTCTCTCCACCTACATGGGCGTTATCGGTACACCGACACACCGTACCCGTATCTATACATCCGCCAACGAAGGCACGGCCCGCAAGGCATTCCTTTCTTCCGGTATTATGCTGTTCTTCTGGAGTTTTGTAACGGCTATTATCGGTATGAGCGCTTTTACCATCGCTACGGCGCAGGGTGTTACGCTGGATTCCGCTGACTATGCGTTTTCCTTTATGGCGACTCACGTTCTTGGCCCCGTATTTGGCCTGGTGCTGATGATTGCCGGCCTGTCCGCTACGATGTCCTCCGGTGACTCCGATGCGATCTCCGGTATTACGATCCTTCTGACGGACGTATACCCGAGCGTAACAGGCAAGACCATCAAAGAGGAAGATTATCCGAAGTACTCCAGAATCGCTCTTGTTGTGACTCTGGGTGTGGCTTTCCTGATCACTCTGTTTGTAAATGATGTCATTACCTATATCCAGAAGGTAGTAGGTTCCCTCCTTCCCGGCCTCGCAATCTGCATGTTTATGGGACGTTTCTGGAAACGTGCGACCTGGCAGGGCGGTATGGCATGTATCTTATCCGGTACGGGTTTTGGTATTCTCTATCTGCTCATACCCGCGATCAGCGGCTGGGTAGACACCACACTTGGGGGGGCAGCAGTACCCGCTACTATCATTTCCCTGATATTCGGCGTGATTGTAAGCCTTGTTACGCCGGAAGATAAGACACCGGATGAAGCGCGTGTGAAAGCGGTATTTGATGCACGTGCCGGTAAATAAGGGTTCAGTGACGGACTGAAAACAAATCGTACATAAAATAACCATGTATAACGGGGGTGGAGGCTTTCTTCACTCCCGTTTTGACGGAAAAAGAAGAAAAAGAGGAAAAGCCATGAGCACAGTATTATTAAAAAACGGAATTGTTTATGACGGCCTGGGGAATCCGGGTGTTCCCGGGGATGTTCTGATCAGGGATGACAGAATCGAAAAAGTCGGCAATCTGGGTGATGCGGAAGCCGACAGAGTGATCGATGCGGCGGGCAGGGTGATCTGTCCCGGCTTTGTGGATATTCACAGGCATTGTGACGCGAAGCCCTTAAATGATCCGCTTTTCGGAAAGCGGGAGCTGGCACAGGGGATCACGACTACGGTGGTGGGAAACTGCGGGATCAGCCTGACACCCTGCCCGGATACGGATGCGGGGGCAAGGGAGATGTATGATTTTGACGAGGCGGTGCTGGGACCGATGGAACTGGAGCTGCCGAGAACCTACGGAGATTATCTGGAGGCACTGGAAAAAACGCCGCTGGCAGTCAATTTTGCGTCGATGATCGGTACGGGCGCGGTAAAGATTACGGTGAAGTCGTTTGCGGATACGCCTTATACCAGAGAGGAACTGGATGCGGCAAGGGCATTGATCGAGGATGCCATGAAGCGGGGGGCCGTGGGCGTATCCCTTGGGATAATGTATCTGCCCGAATGCTATTCGAGCACCGATGAATTTGCTTATATTTTGGAGCCGGTGGGAGAATACGGACGTGTGATCACCACCCATATCAGAGGCGAAGGCGACAGTATGGTGGAGAGCGTGCGGGAAGTGATCGAGATCGCGAAGAAGGCGGGCTGCGCGCTGGAAATCAGTCATTTTAAGAGCTGCGGCGTAAATAACTGGCGTAAGGATATCCATGAAGCCATCGCTCTGATTGAAAAGGCAAGAGAAGAAGGACAGGATGTGACCTGTGATTTTTATCCCTACGAGGGCGGAAGCACGGCGTTGACGACGATGCTGCCCCCGGTGTTTGTGGCGGGCGATATGACAAAGGCGTTGGAGCGCCTTGGAACGGCGGAGGGCGTGGAAGAGTTCCGGGTAAGCAGCAGAAAGCCCTATGATGACTGGGACAATTTCTGCGTGACTTTGGGATGGGATCGTATTATAATCAGTGGTGTGACAAAAGATAAATACCGTCCCATGCTGGGGATGACGGTGACGGACGCGGCGAAGAAATTCGGCTACCCTGATCCGGAGGCGCTGGCGGCGGAACTGATGCATGAGGAGAGCGGCAAGACGGCCATTATCAATATGAGCATGTGTCAGGAGGATATCGACACGGTGGCGAAGCTTCCTTATTCTAATATTATCTCCGATGCGATCTATGCGGCGACGGATACGCCCCATCCGCGGATGTACGGCGCATTCCCTAAGGTGCTTCGGGAGTATGTGGGCGAGCGGCACCTTTATACGCTGGAGGAGGCAATCCACAAGATGACGGGGCTCCCTGCAAAGCGGATGAAGCTGGCGGGAAGAGGCGTGCTGCAGGAGGGCAATTATGCGGATATCCTGGTGTTTGATCCGCAGAAGTTTACGGACCACGCCACGTTCCAGAATCCTGCGCAGATGGCAGACGGGCTGGATTATCTGTTTTTAAACGGAAAGCTGACGATCGAGCAGGATGAGTGGGTGGAAAATGCCCACAACGGAGTGTTGCTGCTTGCAAAGTAGGGAAAACCGGTATGTCACAGGCTGGCGGAGTTAACATGGTACGGAAGTTTGAACAGAAAAGGGAGAAAAGGTCATGGCAGAAGCAAGGACGTTAGATGAGATTAAGCTGGATTATGCCTATAAGTTCGGAGCAGGGCGTTATGTTCAGCAAAAGGAGGCGCTGGAGCTGGCAGCGGAGGAAATCCGCAGGCTCGGGAAGAAGCCCTTTATTATTGCAGGACCGCGTGCCTGGGAGGCGACGGAAGGCAGGATGGAGAAGGCGCTGAAAGAGGCGGGCATGGCGTATGAACTGTCCCTTTATCCGGGGCAGAATACCTACGAAAAGGCGAAAGAACATGCGGCGAAGGCGATAGAGTCGGGCTGTGATGTGATCATCGGCGCAGGCGGCGGACGGATCATGGATCAGGCAAAGGCGGCGGCCTATTATGGCGGCATGGAGCTTTCCCTGCCGAGCGGACATATGCCTGTGGTGCAGGTGCCTACCAGCATTGCGACCTGTGCGGCTTTTGCACCGCTCTCCGTGATGTATACCGAAGAAGGCGCTTCCCTTGGAAGCCTGCGCCATCATTTTGAAGTGGACGCCATACTTGTGGACATGGATGTGATCGCAAAGGAGCCGGCAAGATACGTGGCAAGCGGGATTCTGGACGGCATGTCAAAGATGGTGGAGATGCAGAACGGGCACGACCATATCGATATCGAAGAGTTTGACGTGGGGCTTGTGACGGCGTTTACACTGGCAAAATATACGATGGAGACCTACAAAAGCCGCGGTATACAGGCGGTGCGGGATGTGGCGGAAAAGAAACTGACCAAGGCGGTGGAGGATATCGCGTATCTGAATATCGCCGTGGCGGGGATTATCAGCGGCTGCAGCAAGGGATTCGGACAGACGGCGCTGGGGCATGAATGTTATGAGCTGATCCGCACACACTTTACACAGGAGGCGAAGGACTTTATCCACGGGGAGATCGTTGCCGTGGGACAGTGCATGCAGCTTTCCTTCAACGGTCAGGAGGATCAGATTCCGGCGCTCAGGGAGATGATGAAAACCTTCAACATGCCGCTGACCTTGCAGGATATCGGCATTGAGCCGACGGAGGAAAATGTGGAGAAGCTCTATCGGGATCTGTACCACAGTCCCTTTGTAAAAGACTGTCCGGAGGAGGCGGAGCGCCTGCGGAAAGCCATGAAATGGCTGTGCGAATGAAGAAAAGCTGAGCTGTCAGGCGAAGCTTTTCGCTACTTCTCGATCTGCGCAGGCGGATTGAGAAGGTTCCCGCTGGAGCCGTCAGGCGAAGCTGTCAATATAAAATAAACAAAAAAATAAAAAAAGGAAACAGGAGGACGAAACAATGGATGTATATGCTAAATTAAAGGAAATGGGAATCACACTGCCGGAGCCCCCGGCAAAGGGCGGGATCTATACGCCTGTTATGGAGTTCGGTGAGAAGCTCCTCTACTGCAGCGGCTGCGGTCCGGCTATCGGCAGCGAAAATGTGATCGGTAAGGTCGGAAAAGATCTGACGGTAGAAGAGGGACAGAAGGCGGCTTATAACTGTATGCTGAATCTGCTGGCAAATCTGGATGCGAAACTGGGCGACTTAAATAAGATCAAACGGTTTGTGAAGGTGCTGGGGTTTGTGCACAGCGCGGATGATTTTACACAGCAGCCTCAGGTAATCAACGGCGGCTCCCAGCTTATTCTGGATCTGTTTGGAGAGGAAAAAGGACTTCCCGCACGGACGGCTATCGGAACGAACGCAACACCGGGCGGTATCGCAGTGGAGATCGAGGTGCTGGTGGAATATGAATGAGCATGTATATACTTTTGAGGGGCAGGAGAATATAATATCCCCGCAGCTTGTATATTATAAGGATATCATTGCAGATAATATTCTGAAGATGACGGAACTGGCCGGGGGCACGGAGCGCCTCTGGCCCCACGTAAAGACACACAAGATGATAGAAGTTGTGAAAATGATGATGGCACAGGGAATCGATAAGTTCAAATGCGCCACCATTGCCGAGGTTGAGATGTGTGCCGATGCCGGAGCGGGTAAAGTGACACTGGCGTATCCTCTTGTGGGACCGAATATCGTGCGTTTTCTGCAATTGACGGGAGCTTATCCGAATACGGAATTTTTTGCGATCTCCGACTGCACGGAGCAGGTGGAACTGATCGGAAAGACGGCCCTTGAGAGGAAGAAGGTGGTAAACCTTTTGATGGATGTGGATACCGGACAGCACAGAACCGGGGTTTCGATGGACAAAGTGGAGGAGTTTTACCGGATATGGGCATCCGTTCCCGGGATTGTGATGCGGGGAATGCACTGCTATGACGGACATCGGCATGAGAGCGATTATGAAGTCCGGAACCGTGAGGTGACAGCGGTGGATACCAGGATTGCCGGAATCAAGGAGAATATACTGGCATCGGGGCTTGACTGCGGCATTTTGATCATGGGCGGGACTCCCTCTTTTCCCTGCCATCAGAAATTAAATGAGGAGTACTTGAGCCCGGGGACCTGTATCATTCAGGACGCCGGCTACAGGGAAGCTTATCCGGATCTCGATTTTGTGCCCGGAGCCGCAATATTGACCAGAGTGGTCAGCGTTCAGGGCAACAATACGTTTACGCTGGATATGGGAACCAAAGCGGTGGCTGCGGATCCTTCCCCGGAGAGGGCGGTTATCGCAGGGATGGAGTACGCAAAGACCGTGCTGCAGAATGAGGAGCACTGGGTAGTGGAAGTGCCGAAGGAACATGCGGCAGATATTCCTAGGGTGGGAGATGTTCTGTTTGCGATCCCGGTCCATGTATGCCCGACCAGTGCGTTGTACCCGGAGGTGCCAGTGATATCGAAGGGGAAACTTGTCGGCTGGTGGCAGGTAACCGCAAGAAACAGAAAGATTACGATTTAAAGTTGGGGTGAAGATAATTTGAGCGGAGCAGCAACATTGACAGAGCAGGTACTGGATAAGATGGTGGATTACATCAAGGAGAACAACCTGCAGCCGGGGGACCGTCTCGGAACCGAGATGGAGATGGCGAAACGCATGGGCGTAAGCCGGGGGACGGTGCGCGAGGCAATCAAAATACTGGTATTCAGAAATATGCTGGAGGTGCGTCAGGGTTCCGGAACCTATGTCTCTGACGGCAGAACCCCTCTTGCGGGAGATCCGCTTGGACTTGAACTGATTCCGGATCAGTTCAAGCTGACCTGGGATCTGCATGAGATGCGGATGCTGTTGGAGCCGGAGATTGCCTACAGGGCTGCCACCAATATTGCGGAGGGACAGCTTGACAGACTCCGGGAGATGTGTGATGAGATGGAGCGTCTTTCGGAACAGCGGAAAGAGAGAATGCCTCTGGATGTGGAATTTCATATTTGTCTGGCGGAGAGCAGCGGCAATCTTGTTGTGCCAAAGCTGATACCGGTGCTGCGCCAGGGAGTGGAACTGTTCATCAAATACACCCACAGGGAAGCTACGCCGGAATCCGTGGCAAAGCACCGTGATATTCTGGAAGCGTTAGAAGCCCGTGATCCCCAGTGGGCGAAGGATATGATGCTGATGCATCTGACGTACAATTCCCAGGAGATCAGGAGGGAAGCGATCAGAAGAGGGGTTATGTACGATTTGTGAGACGGATGATAAGATGGCAGTAAAAAGATAAGATGGTTGTGGAATGAGAAGGAAACATATAATAAGGTATTGGCAGGAGGAAGAGTATGTATAAGAGTCAGGAGATCAGGAAGATTGCGCCTGAGATGGATCCTCTGAGGATGGGGATGGGATGGAAGGTGGAAGATCTGGGAAAGCCGCAGATTATTGTGGAGAGTACTTACGGTAATTCCCATCCGGGTTCGGGACATCTTGACACCTTTGTGGAGGAGGCAGTAAAGGGCATAGACGATAACGGCGGGAAGGCGGCGCGTTATTTTGCTACGGATATGTGCGACGGAATGGCGCAGGGACATGACGGCATTAACTATTCCCTGGCGCACCGGGACGCGATCGTCAATCTGGTGGAGGCGCAGATCGGGGCAACCACATTTGACGGCGGTGTTTTTGTGGCAAGCTGCGATAAGGCTATGCCGGCAATGCTGATGAGCATCGGGCGCAACAAAGAGATGAGCGCCATTGTGGTGACCGGCGGCGTGATGGAGGCGACGGTGGTAACGCCGGAGTATGTGGAAAATGATCCGGCATGTAAGATCAACGAGCTTTTGACGTTGGAACAGATCGGCAAATTCAGCGCACAGTATGAGCGGGGAGAGATCCCGGAAGAACAGCTTACATATTATAAGCAGCATGCCTGCCCGAGCTGCGGCGCCTGCTCCTTTATGGGCACCGCGTCCACGATGCAGATTATGGCGGAGGCACTGGGGCTGATGCTGCCGGGTACGGCGCTGATGCCGGCTACCGCACCGGAGCTGAAAGATGCGGCTTACAGGGCAGGAAAACAGTTGATGACACTGGTGGAAAAGGGAATCAGGGCAGGTGATATCGTGACCATGAAGAGTTTTGAGAACGCGATCATGGTTCATGCGGCAATTTCCGGTTCCACAAACGCGGTGATGCATATTCCGGCGATCGCCCATGAGTTTGGGTTTGAGATCGATGCGGACACTTTTGACAGGCTGCACAGAGGAGCTCATTATCTGCTCAACATCCGTCCGGCGGGAGACTGGCCGGCGCAGTATTTTTATTATGCGGGCGGTGTGCCGAGGGTGATGGAAGAGATCAGGGATGTGCTGCATCTGGATGTGATGACCGTGACGGGTAAGACGCTGGGCGAAAATCTGGAGGATATGAAACGAAACGGTTTCTATGAGCACTGTGATGCGATCCTGAAAGAGAAGAGCAAAGTGATCGGCAAGGAGATAAAGAGTACGGATATCATCAGAGACTTTGACCATGCGCTGGGAATGGACGGCAGCATCGCGATTCTGCGCGGCAATCTGGCGCCTGAAGGGGCGGTGATCAAGCACACGGCGTGTCCGAAGGTAATGTTCCGGGCGAAACTGAACGCAAAGCCCTTTGACAGCGAGGAGGAGGCTATCGATGCCGTGCTGAAGAAAAAGATCAAACCCGGCGATGCGATCTTTATCCGCTATGAGGGGCCAAGGGGTACGGGTATGCCGGAGATGTTCTACACCGGCGAGGCGATCTGTTCCGATCCGGAACTTGCGGCAAGCGTGGCGCTGATCACGGACGGACGGTTTTCCGGTGCGTCCAGAGGTCCTGTTGTGGGACATGTATCTCCCGAGGCGGCTGCAGGCGGTCCCATTGCGCTGGTGGAAGAGGGCGATGTGATTGAGTTGGATGTGGAGGCGAGAAAGCTGGCGATCATCGGCATAAAAGGGCAGGAGATGTCCGGGGAGGAAGTTGCGGCAGTACTGGATCAGAGAAAGAAAAACTGGAAGGGCTTTACCTCCAAGTACGACAAAGGGCTTCTGAGACTGTATGCACAGCATGCGGTGAGCGCGATGAAAGGGGCTTATATGGATTAAAGGTGAGAAACCGAAATTTGCGGTACAGGAGGGTTGCATGGAGGCGGAAAGTTACGGCGTTGGTGACTATCAGAAGATGGACATAGCTGAGAAGATTGACTTTTTATGTAAGGTGCACAGGGAGGAGATCTCGCTGTGGGACGATGACGGAAACGATAATGAGATCTATAACGATTATTTTGCCGTGCAGAATGAATTGCTGGAACATTCGGAAATATTGGGCTGTGAGGATGTCCTGCATATTATGAGGATATTTGACGATGACTGTTTTGAAATAACATGGCAGTTTCATCTCGCAACAATGATATTCAGAAATTGCCTGCATTATGGGAAAAGCAGGATCGTGTTTTATCTGCAGCATTTGGAGGAAGTTCCTTTAAACGGGAGATTTCACGGCTGGCATTTTCCGGTGCAATGGCTTATGGGCGGAGATTCTTTTTCCGTGTTCAAAGAAGCGGCGGGGGAACAGGAGCCCAAAGTGCAGAAACTGGTGTCGGAAATACTGGATGACATCGATATATACCAGACGGAAAAAGAGGAATTGAAAGCGGTCTTAGGATGCGGCGGACAGGGATACTATTTGACGGAATGATAAAAAATACGGAAAAAAATAAAAGGAGCTAAGCTATGAGCAGACAGATGGAAGAAAAGATTGCGGAATTAAAGGTGGTTCCGGTGGTAGTACTGGAGGATGCGAAGGATGCGGCGCCGCTTGCGAAGGCGCTCTGTGAGGGCGGGCTGCCCTGTGCGGAGGTGACGTTCAGAACGGCGGCGGCAAAAGACAGCATCAAGGCGATGACGGATGCTTATCCTGATATGCTGGTGGGCGCAGGCACGGTTTTAACGACGGAGCAGGTGGACAGTGCGGTGGAAGCAGGGGCGAAGTTTATTGTGAGTCCCGGTTTTGATCCGGAGATCGTGGATTATTGTCTTGAGAAGGAGATTCCGGTATTTCCCGGCTGCATCACGCCCTCCGAGGTGGCGCAGGCGGTAAAGAGGGGGCTCAGAGTAGTCAAATTCTTCCCGGCGGAACAGTTTGGCGGCATCGCTACGATCAAGGCTCTCTCGGCGCCCTATGTGGGACTGAAATTTATGCCTACCGGCGGTATCAGCGCAAAGAACCTGAAAGAGTATCTGGCATGCAAGCCCATCGTGGCATGCGGCGGAAGCTGGATGGTGAAAAAGGATATGATCGAGGCGGGCGAATTTGATAAGATCTGTGAGCTGACAAAGGAAGCGGTGGCGCTGGCAAACGAATAAAGAAGACAGTGAAAGAACGGACGCCCGGACAGAAATATCCCAAGGGATATTTCTGTCCGGGCTGGTTGTGACTTTCAACGGAATCATTGGAATAGCAGAGAGTTGCGGAACCGGAATAAAAACAGGAGGTACGGAATATGAATTTGAATTTAAAACCCGCGGGCGAGTGCAGGTATGATGCGGTTTCCCTGGGGGAAGTGATGCTGCGGCTTGATCCGGGCGAGGGGAGGATTCGCACGGCGAGGCAGTTCAGGGCCTGGGAAGGCGGCGGAGAATATAATGTGGTGCGCGGGCTGCGCAGGTGTTTCGGCATGAAAACCGGTGTGATCACCGCCTTTGCGGACAACGAAGTCGGGATGCTGATGGAGGACTTTATTTTGCAGGGGGGTGTGGACACATCCCTGATTAAGTGGATGAAGACGGACGGCATCGGACGTGTCTGCAGAAACGGCATCAACTTTACGGAGCGGGGCTTCGGCATCCGCGGTGCGGTGGGATGTTCCGACAGGGCGAATACCGCGATTTCCAAAGCGAAACCGGAAGATTTTGATTTTGACTATATTTTCGGTGAGCTTGGCGTGCGCTGGCTGCATACCGGCGGCATTTACGCGGCTCTTTCCGAACAGTCCTGCGAGACGATTCTGGCGGCGATCAGGACGGCGAAAAAGTACGGCACGGTGGTTTCTTATGACCTGAACTATCGTCCTTCCATGTGGAGCGCTATCGGCGGCCTTGCAAAGGCGCAGGAGGTCAACAAGGAAGTGGCAAGGTATGTGGACGTGATGATTGGAAATGAGGAAGACTTCACCGCATGTCTGGGATTTGAAGTAGAAGGAAACGATGCAAACTTAAAGGAACTGAATCTGGACGGATATAAGAAAATGATCAACGAAGCGGCCAGGACCTACCCTAACTTCAAAACAGTGGCAACCACCCTAAGGGAAGTAAAAACTGCCACCGTTAATGACTGGAGCGCCATCTGCTGGGCAGACGGAGAGGTCTATAAGGCAAAAGACTATAAGGGGCTGGAAATCATGGACC